>Ga0209840_1000019_pt1 | contig 46593 bp, 49 predicted proteins | sample PersoiDNA2013190_FD_185802 | JGI IMG/M metagenome (GOLD analysis project Ga0209840, IMG submission 185802) | Permafrost soil microbial communities from the Arctic, to analyse light accelerated degradation of dissolved organic matter (DOM) -... | ecosystem: Environmental > Terrestrial > Soil >... | reverse complement strand
TTCAGCGCGCTCGGCCTCGTCTCGTTGGAATTCGGGCGCAAGGCTTAACCCTACCGAACCGCCGTGTACGGACCCGTACGCACGGTGGCGTGACAGGGACGGCCCGCGAGGGCCTGCCTATGTCGATTATCCTTTCACGTGCCATGATCGCAGCCTCGCGCCACGCGTTTTCGCGCTCCGTTTCGTCGTCGAAGAATAAGACTCGCGCCCTGGGTGCAAGCTCCTCGAGCTTTGACTTGAGTCTGCCTCGACTATATTCTGAAAGACCGCCCGTCAGGTCTGTAAGCACGAGGTCAGAGCGAGAGAGGGCACCTCGGGACGAGGACTTGAACTCGTTGAACGGCACCGCCATGAGGAAGACCGCAAAATCCGGGTCAAGATGCTCCAGCGCACTGTTGCCTTCCACCACGAGCAGCCCGCCCCCCGGGAATAGAGAAAGCGCGCGATCCAGCTCTTCTTTCAGCTTGCTCCCCCCCGTGTTTACCCAGATCACCTGTTTCGCGCCTGCCTCCACGAGTGAGCCGGTGTCGGTGCCTTGTCTCGTGATGATCACCGGGTCGGTTATGACTGTCTCAGGGGTGGAGTGCATCCCGCCGGAGCTCACCTTCAGGCCGAAATCCGCATCGAGCTCTCGGACGAGGTAGGATGCCAGCGAGCTCTTACCCGCCTTCTTAGAGGAGGAGCTCACGGAGATTATCTTTGTTCGCTCTTTTGCCATGTATTTATCTTAAGGTCCTGCGGGGACCAGGTGCTCTGGCGGAGGTGCATAAGAATCGGACTTACCCAGCGCCGGTTAAGACGCCACAACGGTTTTGAAGACCGCGCCGCCCACCAGGACGGATCCACCTCCTGTTATATTGCAGAAACATGATACAGGATTATCGCAACCTGCGGACGTCGCCGACGCGCGCCGTCACCTTTATCCTGTCGAAATACTCGAGCAGAGGCAGGGCATATTTCCTGCTGGTCCCTATCAACGTCCTGAATTCACTCACCGTGATGCCTTCGGGCTTGATCGACTCCCGAAGCCTGAGTTCTATGTCTTTGATGGCCCCGGGCGAGAAGTACAGCTCGGGTGATACCCGAACCGCACCGCCCTGCTTTTCTGCGATGGACAACAGGTCCGAAAGCATCTGCCGGTCAAGGTGCCATTCAGAGGCAAGCTCAGAAAGAGTTGGAGGGGAAGACGGCCGCTGCTCGATTCTCTTTGCGACCTGTTCGATGAGTCGTTCCTGTTCGCCGGTAACCGTCGCCGATTCCCCGGGGAGGCTGACTATCTTGCCGTGTGATTCCAGCGCGCCTTCCCCCAACAGGCTGTCCAGGAAGATATCTGCGGCTCTTGCGTCCCAGGAGGCGATAACCTTTTTCTTCAGAGTCTCCTTTGCCAGCCCATCGGCAAGGGGGTTTTCAGCGTGGAACATGCGCAGTGATTCCTCGATCGATGCCTTGATTTCCCGGTACCGCGCCGAGGATAGATAAAGGAGGGGGGCCCTGTCTCCCAGGGCCATTGCCTCACCAGCGGAGATAAGGGCCTCAAGGCCTTTTTCAACTGCCGCGGGCGCAAGACCTGATTCCAGTGTGAGCTGGTCGCCTGAAAGTGGCTTTATGGCTCTTGCGAGGTAAACCGCCAAGGATCTATCGGGTTCTTCTGACTCTAGCTCTATGAACTGGTGCAGGGCCGCCTCATCACGCAACCGGTGCTTCGATGGGTATGAATCGACTACTGTTCCGCCCCCGATCGTCGTTACGGGGGAGTAGCTCCTGATGACGAACCTGTCGCCGTGGGCGCAGACCGCCTTCGACTCAAGGCGTAGCTGGCAGGGGCGCTCCTCGCCGGGAGCGACCGCCTCCCCCTCCAGGGGATAGATGCGGCCGAGGATCTCTCGGGTGCCGTGATGGAACCTCACCCTGACTCCCCGCTTGAGGGGCCTGGCGCATTCCTTCAGGAGTGACACCCTCGCGTCCACCATGTAAGTGGGCTTGAGGTAACCGGTTGCAATCAGGACATCCCCGCGTGTGACATCCTTTTTCGAGACGCCCGCCAGGTTGGCCGCAACCCGCTCCCCGGCGTAGACAGTATCGCGCTCGGAGCCGTGTACACCCAGGCTGCGGACTCTCACCGGGCGGCCCGCCAGCGACAGCTCGAGGCGTGCTCCGTCCCTGATGGTGCCGCTCCAGAGTGTGCCGGTTACCACCGTTCCGATCCCTTTGAGCGTGAACACCCGGTCTATAGGCAGGCGCGCCGGGAGCGCCTCGTCCTTCAGGTGGACTTCTCTGGCGACCCGCTCCAGCTCGAGCTTGATCTCGGGGATACCGTGCCCGGTTACAGCGGAGGCGGGTATTATCGTCGATCCTTTCAGGCAGCTCCTCTCGAGCAACTCCCGGACCTCGTCGGTGACAAGCCTTATGAGGTCCTCCTCGGCGAGGTCCGCCTTGGTTATCGCGACGACCCCCCTGGATACCCCGAGGAAGTCCAGTATGGCCAGGTGCTCTCTCGTCTGGGGCATTACCCCGTCATCGGCGGCCACCACGAGGAGAGCCAGGTCGACCCCGGTGGCCCCCGCCATCATGTTGCGCACGAAGTTCTCGTGGCCCGGGACGTCGACGATCCCGACCACTGAGCCGTCCGAGAGCTCGAGCGGCGCGAATCCCAGGTCGATCGAGATGCCGCGTTCCTTTTCCTCGGCGAGGCGGTCTGTGTCCCTGCCGGTCAGCGCCTTCACGAGGACGGTCTTTCCGTGGTCTATGTGCCCGGCCGTGCCGATGATGAGGTTGCGTCGGGGCATCTTTTCAGAACTCCATGGGTTGCCTTATGCGATGGCCAGGAGGATATCCGCCAGGACAGAGACCTCGGTGTCCGCTACTGTGCGCATGTCGAGGAGCAGCCTGTCTTCCTTGAGGCGCCCCAGAACGGGCGGATTCGCTTTTCGCAGCATTTCCTCGAGTGTCGCTGCGGAAAGACGCTTGTGCGAAAGAGACAGGCAGTAGGTGGGGATCTCTGCCGTCGGGAGCGAGCCGCCGCCCGCGCGCGAGATATCCGCCGTCACGAGGTATCCGAGGTCGGCAGGGTCTGAGCGATCAAGGATGCGCTTGAGCCGCGCCGCGCGCCTCTTCACGGATTCGGCCGGCTCGGTCAGCATCCGGAGTGCCGGCACCTTCTTCCATACCCCTTCTGGATCGAGGTATTCAAGAAGCGTCGCCTCGAGCGCCCCCACGGTCATCTTGTCGACCCTCAGCGCGCGGGCCAGAGGGTGTTTGCGCAGGGATTCGATGTACTTTTGAGACCCGACGATTATGCCGGCCTGGGGCCCGCCCAGGAGCTTGTCCCCGCTGAAGGTGACAAGGTCCGCGCCCTCCTTGATGCTTTCACCGACGGCATGCTCACCGGAAAGCCCTTTCGAATCCAGGTCCACGAGCGATCCGGAGCCCAGGTCCTCGATAACCGGGATGGAGTACTGTTTTCCCAGATCCACGAGTTCCACCAGGGGGACGTCCTCGGTGTAGCCTATGATGCGGAAGTTACTCTGGTGGATCCTCATGATGAACGCGGTCTCCGGGCCGATTGCCGTCCTGTAATCCGCAGGGCAGGTGCGGTTTGTCGACCCGACCTCGACCAGGACAGCACCGCTCTGTCTCATTATGTCCGAAAGCCTGAAAGAGTCCCCTATCTCGACGAGCTGGCCCCTCGATACTATGACCTCGCGTCCTCTAGCGAGCGCGGAAAGGACAAGCAGCACCGCCGCCGCGTTGTTATTGACGACTGTTGCCGCCTCGGCTCCGCAGAGCTTGCAAAGAAGGGTCTCGAGGTGCTCCTGGCGGGAGCCCCTTTCACCGGTCTCGACCCGGTGCTCGAGGTTCGAATAGCCGTTTGAGACCTCCCTTACGGCCTCGATCACTGTCGGTGACAGCGGTGCCCGGCCGAGGTTCGTATGCAGCACCACGCCCGTAGCGTTTATCACCTTTCGGAAGCTCGGCTTCATGATTCTCCCGGCCACCTCCAGGACCCTCTCCTTGATGGCTTTTATCTCGAGGTCGGCGCCGGTGACACTCTCAGGAGAGGGCGACATAAGCATTTCGCGCGTCGCCGCGAGTACGCTCCGGGCCGCCGAGAGGAGTACCGGGCGAGGAATGTCCGGACCGACATCCTGGCCCAGGCTCTCTATGAGCTCGTTTACCGGCGGTATGCGCTTGAGAAGTTCGCTTCTATCATCAGCAGTTGTCATAGTCTGTCTATTATAAGGAAACCAAGCGGCCCGCGCCAGCGAGGATCGACTGTATCTCGTACATGTTGCTGACGCGCCCGACCAGTAGCTTTTCCTTGAGCCCGTAGTAGTCGAGGCAGGTCCCGCAGACCAGTACCTCGGCCCCCTGCTCTTCGAGCCTCCTGATATGAGCGGCAGTCTCCTCGTCCTCAGTGACGAGCTTGACGCCGGCGTTCATCAAAGCGACTGCTGCCGGTGGTTCCCTTCTCTCTGCGTAGGCGTAGAGGAACATCTTCATGAGTGTGGCCCCGAGCTCGCGGTCGCCCCCTCCCATCTCGCCCGCGCTTATAAAAAGGACGGTACCGGTCTCGGGTGTGCAGCTCGCAAGTTCCCCGGTTTCAACCTCCGAGGCACGACCCGGCACGATGCTTATCAGAAAGCCGCCGTCGTGGTCTTTGACCTCGACTTCGCAACCCGATGAACGCGCGAAGCGGGATACGTTATCCCGGGCGGTCTCGTTGTCCACCAAGACCGTGAAGGCTTCGGTGGTATTCGCCAGCGCCTCCTTTGTCATGACCACCGGCCTGGGACATTCAAGCCCGCGCGCGTCGATGTCTATGTCCAACTTCAGTCCCTTCTCTCGGCGAGGATCCTGAGCTTTCCCGGCTCGTCTTCAGTAATTGTGCCGATGACGGCGGCCCGGGGACAGGGTCCACCCCTGAGGTCGCGGACGAGGTCATCGACGATGACTGCGGGCACCGAGGCCAGAAGTCCCCCGGATGTCTGGGGGTCGTAGAGGCAGTCCATGACGGCGGCGTCGATGTCGCCGGCCTGGACCTGTGCCTTTGGCACATAATCCTCTATCCGCTTTTGTCCCTGGGGGACCATCCCCATGTTCGCCATTCTCAGCGCATGTTCAAGAAGAGGCACCTCTGCGGCCCATATCTCGGCCGCGGCCCCGCTTGCGCGGATCATCTCGTACAGGTGTCCCACGAGCGCGAACCCGGTGATGTCCGTGCAGGCGTTGATCCCGTGTTCCGAGAAGACCCGGGCCGCCTCGCGGTTGAGCGCGCACATCGATTCGATAGCGTCGCCCATCTCGTCCTCGGTTATGAACTCTCCCTTGAGGGACGTCGCCAGGATCCCCGTGCCCACAGGCTTTGTCAGGACCAGGTAATCCCCGGGCGTTGCACCGGCTATCGTGGTCATCTCCGAGGGTTTCACAAGGCCGGTAACCGCGAGTCCGTACTTGGGCTCTTCATCCTCGATGGTGTGCCCCCCGAGGATGACGGCCCCCGCTTCATGGATTTTTTGGTATCCACCGAGCAGTATCTTCTCGAGCACTTCAAAGCCCAGTGAGCACGGGAACGCCACGATGTTCATGGCGGTTAAGGGTCTTGCGCCCATCGCGTAGAGGTCGGAAAGAGCGTTGGCAGCCGCGATCTGGCCGAACAGGTAAGGGTCGTCGACGATAGGCGTGAAGAAGTCGACGGTCTGCACCAACGCCAGGTCTTTATCGAGCATGAACACGCCCGCATCCTCCCCCGCGCGGATCGACGTCAACAGTTCCGGGGAGGTTTCCTCGGGGATCTTCGCCAGTATTGACTCAAGGTCGCACGGACCTATCTTGGCCGCTCACCCGGCCCGCCGGGAGTAGCTGGTAAGCCTTGTGCGCTTTTCCACCGGTTCACCTCCTGACTGTTTTTGTCCGGAACGGGGGCCTTTTTCATAAGGACGAATAAGCCTATACCCGACACCGCTTGGTGCGTCGAGGGTAGCGGCTGCTTTCTCCACCAGCTCGCCGCGGATAAGCAGCGCAATGCCGCACTCGGCGGTTATCTCTGAAGGGGTGGGGATCACCGAACACGGTATTCCCGCGTCCTTCAATGACCGCTCCGCCTTGAGCGCTATGTTGGTGGAGTCAAATACCACGAGCCCGGCTTGTTCTGTCATCGCATATGAAGCATTCTCGGTACAATCTGTATGTCGTGATAATCTTAAAGGATTATCGCCGCGCGAAACAGGGGGAGTGTAAGGCGTCTTCATGCGAGTAGGTCCAAAGGACTTGAGGCGTGCTCTGTAACGTGGATCGCGTGTTATGATTTTAATGTGAAGACAGCATTCTCTTCCGTTTATTTAGATAACGCGGCCACCACCTACCCGAAGCCCGAGGAGGTTTACCGGGGGATGGACCGCTTTATGCGCGAGGTGGGAGGTAGCGCGGGACGCTCCGCCCACTCGAGGGCGCTCGAGACCGGGAGGATAGTCTACGCCGCGAGAGAAGCCCTGGCGGAGCTTCTCAATATCCCGGACCCGCTGCGGATCGCCTTCACCAAGAACGCGACAGAAGCGCTCAATATCGCGATATGGGGCCTACTGAAACCGGGGGACCACGTCGTCACCTCGTCAATGGAGCACAACTCCGTCATGAGGCCGCTGGAGGCCGCCCGTGCAGCAGGGGTCTCATATTCCGTCGTTCAATGTGGGTCCGATGGGAGCCTCGACCCTGCCGCACTCGAGGCGGAGATCAGACCGGAGACCGCTCTCGTTGTCCTCACCCATGCCTCAAACGTCACTGGCACGATCATGCCCGTCGCGGACGTGGCGGGCATCGCTCGGAGAAGGGATATTCCCATCCTGGTGGACGCCGCGCAGACGGCGGGCCGCCTCGAGATAGATATCGAAGCTCAGGGCATCGATATCCTGGCCTTCACCGGCCACAAGGAGCTCTTCGGACCGCAGGGCACCGGAGGCATATTCCTGCGGGAAGGGCTGACTTCAAAACCCCTCATGTACGGAGGGACCGGCAGCCATTCGACCTCGCTCGAGCAGCCGCGTGAGATGCCCGACGCGCTCGAGAGCGGGACGCTCAACGCTGTCGGCATCGCCGGTCTTGCCGCGGGTGTCCGGTTCGTCTCCGGGGAGGGAGTCGACGCCATCCGAGAACACGAGGTTGAACTGCTTACGCGTATGCTCGAGGGGCTTGAGCGGATGCCCGGGATCACGGTTTACGGCCCGCGGGATGCCCGTGACCGGTTGGGTATAGCGCCGCTGACGTTCGACAGGCTCTCACCCGTAGACGCGGCGAGGATGCTTGACGAGCGATACGGGATAGCGTGCCGCGCGGGGCGTCACTGCGCGCCGGCCGCCCACAGGACGATAGGGACTATCGATACCGGCTCTTTACGCGTGAGCTTAAGCTACCTCAATACCACGGGCGAAGTGGATTACCTGCTCGAGTGCCTGTCTGAAATCGCCTGTTGACCTCCAGCCCGACGCGGGCAGCTGCAGCAGGTGTTCTAAAAAATATATCTGCCCGTGTTCCCTAAGCCCAAGCCCGTTGAGGAGAAGACTTGAAGAAGACATCCGCTTGACGGATGTTTGTCAGACAGGGATTGCGCCCCCGACTATCGCCGGGGGCGCGGCGTTTCCATGCTGGTGCTACAATGTGTCAGTATCTCCTTGACCGATTGCTTAAACCAGCGCCATGTCTGATTTATTAGTCATAGGTATAGGGAACCCCATAATGAGTGATGACGGGATAGGGGTCCAGGCCGTCAGATACCTCGAGGGCCGGCTCCCTGATAACGTCGAGCTTATGGAAGGAAGCGTCTACTGCGCCGACCTGCTGCCCTTCCCCGAGAATCGCCGTAAGGTGGTCTTCATCGACGGGATAGACGCGGGGTCCGAGCCCGGTACGCTCTTTCGTTTCTCGCCTGACGAGGTGAGGAAGCAGAAGGGGAAAGAGCCGGTCTCGCTCCACGATTTCGGAATATATGAACTGATAACGGCGGCGAAGCTCCTGGACCAGTGTCCCGAGGACATGACGCTCATCGCGGTACAGGTGAAGAACGTTGAGATAGGGGAGGAGCTCTCGCAGGAGGTACGGGAGGCAATACCGCGCATACACAGGTTGTTACTCGACGAGTTAGGCGTGACCGGCAGCGATGAGATACCTGAAGATTGAGGCAAGCGGGATAGTCCAGGGAGTAGGCTTTCGCCCTTTCGTCTACCGGATAGCGAATGAGCACGCCATCAAGGGAAGCGTATCGAACACCCCGAACGGCGTCCGTATTCTTGCCTCTGGAGAGGGCGACCAGCTATACATGTTCTTGAGAGCACTCAAGGATGAGGCTCCCCCCCAGGCGGTGATAGAAGAGGTGAGGGTGGAAACGGCCGCTCCGTTTGCCGCCGCCTCGTTCGAGATCGCCCCGAGCCGCGGCGGAGAGGACAGGTCCGTGCTAGTATCTCCGGACCTCGCGACGTGCGCCGACTGCGTGGCTGAACTCTTCGATCCGGGTGACAGGCGCTACCGTTACCCTTTCATCAACTGCACGAACTGCGGCCCGCGCTTCACCATTATCCGGGATACGCCGTATGACCGCCCGTCTACTTCGATGTCCGGGTTCACGATGTGCGCCGACTGCGAGAGAGAATACAACGACCCTTTGAACAGGAGGTTCCATGCCCAGCCGAACGCCTGCCCGGTGTGCGGACCGCGCCTCTGGCTTTCCGACAGCAAGGGCCGGGAGATCGAGGGCGACGCTATCAGACTGGCGGCCGGGCTCCTCGGGGAAGGAAAGATAATAGCCATCAAGGGATTGGGCGGCTTTCAACTGGCGTGCGATGCGACCTCGGATGAGGCGGTTTCACTTCTACGCCTTCGCAAGAACCGATACGGGAAGCCGCTCGCCGTAATGGTCGGGAGCCCGGGAGAGGCGGGCAAGTACTGCATGCTTACCGAAGGAGAGGAGAAACTCCTTTCCTCGCCGAAAAGCCCGATCGTTCTCCTTGCCGAGAGGGAAGACTCGCCGATATCCCGTGAGGTGGCAACCGGACTCAGGCATCAGGGCATCTTCCTCCCTTACACACCTCTGCATCACCTTCTTTTGAAAGAGGTGGGTTTCCCACTGGTGATGACAAGCGGGAACTTGAGCAGCGAGCCGATAGCCAAAGACAACGAGGAGGCACTGGAGCGGCTTGGCGGGATAGCGGACTACTTCATCCTGCACGACAGGGACATCCTGGTCCGCTACGATGATTCAGTGGCGCGGGTCCTGGACGGCGGCGAGTACCCGGTCCGCAGGGCGAGGGGGTACGCGCCTTATCCGATCAGGGTTAAGCCCATTGGAGGCCCCCAGGTCCTCGCGCTGGGAGCGGAGCTCAAGAACACCTTCTGCCTTCTGCGGGGCGAGCACGCGTTTCTGAGTCAGCACATCGGCGACATGGAGTCACCGGCAGAGCTCGAGCATTTCGAGGAGGCGCTCGAGGCCGTCAAGAGGCTTTTCTCGCTTGAGCCGGAGGTGGTGGCCCACGACCTCCACCCCGACTACATGACAACGCACATGGCGATGGACATGCCTCTGCCCCGGGCAGGGGTGCAACACCATCACGCCCACGTGGCGAGTTGCATGGCTGATAACCGGGAGGAGGGAAAGGTCATCGGGGTTGCCTGGGACGGTACAGGCTACGGCGAGGACGGCACCGTCTGGGGAGGCGAGTTCCTTCTTTCAGACGAGATCGGTTTCGAGAGGTTGGCACACCTTTACCAGTACCCAATGCCGGGTGCGGATGCCTGTATACACAGGATATACCGGATGGCGATGGGGGTCTTAAGCGCGCTCTACGATGACGAGGAAGAGGCTCTTCTTTGTTTGAAAGAGCTCCTGGAAATCAAGAAGAAGGAAGGCGCGTCTCTGGTCTTCCAACTGAAAAACAGGGTGAATGCGCCGCTCACCTCGAGCGCGGGCAGGATGTTCGACGTGGCGGCTGCGCTGGCCGGGCTCAGGTCTGAGGCGCAGTACGAAGGTCAGGCGGCTTGTGAGCTGGAGGCGGTCGCGGTTGAGACCGGGCATTATTACAGTTTCATGCTGGATAAGTCAAGAGAGCCGTGGGTAATCGACACCCGGCCGCTCTTCCGCGAGGTGCTTGAGGATATTCAAATCGGTGTTGATGCGGGTATGATTGCGGGTAAGTTCCACGAAACGATGGCAAGGTCGGTCGTGGAGACGTGCAAGGAGTTGAGCTCGGAGACGGGGATCGAGCGCGTCGCCTTGAGCGGTGGAGTATTTCAGAATGAACTTTTGACACTTCGGGTTCTCGACGGGTTGAGGGCCGCCGGCCTGGCGCCGCTCGTCCACCGCAGGGTACCGACAAACGACGGGGGCATCTCACTCGGCCAGGCGATCATAGCCGCCAGCAGGATGTCACAGCAGAGGGATTGATATGTGTCTCGCGATTCCGCCTGAAGTGGTAGAGATCCTGGAGAATGACCTCGCGGTCGTGGAGGGGGACGTCCCGGTCAGCCTACATCGAGAAGAAGCTTTGTGGCGAATGAGGGAAAACTACTGGCCGCCGTACCTGACAGTGACGCGAAAGAGGTGCTCGGGGTCATGAGAGAACACGCCCTTGGAAGGGACGCAATGATCATCGGGCGGGCCGGAGAGGAAAGGAAGGGGCAGGCCAGCTTGATCACGCCGCTCGGCACACGTCTCCTTTTGAGGATGCCATCGGGCGAGCAGCTTCCCCGCATATGCTAGCCGAGACTGCCGGGCGGCGCCAAGCTGATCGTGAGCAGGATCGCGATGCGGAGTTATAACTTGGCCCGCAACCCGTTGGTGTGTTTGACGGGCGGCGAGAGGGTAAAGAAGAGCGTGCTTCTGGGGGAGCTCTTTGATAGACGAGGACAAGTGCGACGGATGCCGGGTCTGTATGCCGGCGTGCCCTGTGGACGCGCTCTCGTTCGAAGATGTTCTCGCATGCGACAGGAAGGCCTGCATCCGCTGCTTCTGCTGCGCCGAGGTCTGCCCCGTAGGTGCGCTCGCCAAGAAGGTCTGAGAGTTGTCAGGATTGAATCGAGGTAACTTTGCCAAGAGACCTCTTTCTTCGTGTAAGCGATGATGTGAAGGAAAAGTACCTTTCACTTCCCGCGCTTACCCGCGGGCGCCAGGTTGCGCTAGCGGGTGAGGAGGAGTACTGCTTCCTCGACTTCGAGGCGACCGGTTTCGACCCCGCCAGGGAACGCATCATCGAGGTTGCGGCTGCCAGGGTGGAAGGCGAGGAGATCAAGGCGCGCTGCCAGTCACTCATAAACCCGGGTATGAGTATCCCGGCGCACGTGGAGATCCTGACCGGCATAAGCGGCGAGATGGTGGCCGACAGCCCGTCCATGGACGAGTTCTTTCCTACCCTTAGAGAATTCATGGGCGACCTGACCGTCGTCTCCTACTCCCGTTTCGAGGAGAGCTTCCTCAATGTGCTCTACCCGAAGCTCGCAGGCGTCCCGTTCGGCAACCCTTATATAGACGCGATGGACATTGCGCTGGTCCTTCTTCCCTGTCTTCGCAGCCACCGGCAGGCAGACCTCGCCGGCATGTGGGGGCTTTCCACAGGGCGGGCGCACCGGGCGGCGGACGACGTTGATACACTCATAAGTATCTGTAACATCCTGCTCGGTGGCCTGTACAACCTTCCCCTGCCAATGATCAAGGCGATCGGCGACCGGGCACCGGCAGAACCGGGAGGCCTGTCAAGGCTTCTCGCAAAGGTTCTCTCTGAAAGGTCAGGGGGGCGTCCGGTCGAGGGCCTCAAGCTCGGCGGGTTCATCAAGAGGGAAAAGTCCTGGGAGGAGATACTGCCCCTTGCGGGGGAGTCACCGTCCGGGACCGTCCATGCCGAAGCGGTGCGCGAGGTGTTCGGCGCGGGGGGACAACTTGCGTCCCAGTTCTCGGAGTACGAGGAGCGCGACGAGCAGCTCGAGATGTCCGAGGCCGCGCGGCGCGCCTTCCAGGACGGGGATATCCTGCTCGTCGAGGCAGGCACCGGTACCGGCAAGTCGCTTGCTTACCTCGTGCCGGGCGTGCTGTGGGCGCGCGCCGTGGACATGCCCCTGTTGGTGTCGACGAGGACGCTCAACCTGCAGGACCAGCTATCTACCAAAGACCTCCCACTTCTCCAGGCCGCATTCGGCGAGGGCTTTTTCTCTTATTCGGTCCTGAAGGGGTATAACAACTATATTTGCCTGCGCAAGCTGCAGGCCCTGATAAACGGCAGGAAAAGCCTCCCCGAGGACCAGCTGGGGATTTTCGGGATGCTCCTTTCCTGGCTCGCCGAGGCCGACAGCGGGGACGTCTCAATGCTCAACGTCCAGCACCTGCGGGGGCTGGCCGAACTCGTCCTGGCGGATCACCGCGAGTGTCCCGGGGAACGCTGCCGGTTCACGAGAAGCGGCGACTGCTACTACCGCAGGGCGCTTTACAAGGCAAAGAGGTCTCACGTGGTCGTTGTCAACCATTCCCTCTTACTCGCAGGCGTGGGCCTTCGCTTCGCGGGCGCGGTCATCGACGAGGCGCATACGCTCGAGGATGCCGCCACCGAGCAGTTCACCAGGGAGGTCAGTTACTCCGAGACCAAGAGGCTGCTCGAGTCACTCGGGTCACCGGGGGGGGATTCCGGCCTGCTCTCCGAGGCCGCAAGGGAACTATCCGGGCGCCTTGGCACGGGTGACACGAAGAAGATAGAGGGCCAGATAGATGAGGCACGCGAGACGGTGCGGACCTGCCTCGAGGACGCGGAGGGGGCGTTCATCGCACTGTCGGAGTTCCACGACGGGGATGAGCGGCGGCCTTCTGACATCCGGTTCAGAGAGGCGGTTGTAGAGTCACCCGAGTATTCACGGCTCAGTTCAGAAAGCCGTATGCTCGAGAGCAGGCTCGAGAAGCTCGCGTTCCTGTTGGGTCGCATAAAGACCGCGCTCGAAGAGGTGGCCAGGGACCGGCCCGACCTCGAGTATCTCCTTTATGACCTGGAGGGAAAGCTCGCGCGAGTCCTGGAGCTGAAAGAGGACATCGGGCTCATCCTCGCAGGCGGTGATGACGGGTTTGTGCGATGGGCCACCATCGCGCCTCCCGAAAGGCTCGAGTACCAGGCGCTTCGCGCATCGCCCACCGATGTCGGCCCCTTCCTGCGGGATGTACTGTACGAGCCGCTCTCATCGCTTGTGATGACCAGCGGGACCCTTTCGGTGAACGACTCGTTCGAGTTCTTCCGCTCGCGAGTAGGCCTTGATGTTCCCGAGCTCGAGACGCCCAGGCAACTCATCCTTGATTCATCGTTTGACTACGCCCGGCAGATGGAGGTCTTGATCCTTCGCGACATGGCGGTCCCCGATTCGGAGGAGTACGCGAAGCAGGTTCCCCTCGTGCTCGGGGAGGTGATCAGGGCGGCGGGTGGGGGAGTGCTCGCCCTCTTCACGAACAGGCGGCTGATGGAAAGGGTGTACGACACGCTCGTCCACGGCCTCACCCGTGAAGGCCTGCCGCTTTTATGCCAGCTTCCCGGCTATTCGAGGCGGCGGCTCGCGGACGAGTTCGAGGAGGACAGGCATGCGAGCCTTTTCGGGACCTCGAGTTTCTGGGCAGGGGTCGATGCCCGCGGAGAGACGCTGCGGGTGGTCGTAGTCACGCGCATTCCTTTCGAGAGCCCGGGACGCCCCGTGTTCGAGGCCAGGAGTGAGCTTCTGCGCCGGGACGGTCGTTCGGATTTCAACGAATTGAGCCTTCCGCTGGCGGCCCTTCGGCTCAAGCAGGGCGTGGGTCGCCTCATCCGCACGCGCCAGGACTCGGGCCAGGTCATCATCATGGACAGCCGGATAGATGGCAGAAAATACGGTAAGTCACTGCTTGCTTCGCTGCCGCGCGCCCGGGTCAAGCGGATATTGATCAACGAGGCGGGGCGGGCGGTATCTGAGTTCCAGAAAGGCTCTAGTCGAGAATCTCCACGCTGATGGTCCGCCAACCATACGCTTCCACTTCCTCAAGGGTATCAAAGCACAGGTCTATGCGGTTTCCCTTGATGGCGGAGCCTGTGTCACCTGCGATAGCGTAGCCGTAGCCCTCTATGTAGAGCCTGGTGCCCAGGGGTATGACTCGCGGGTCAACCGCTACCACGCCGTGCTGCGCCTTCATTCCGGTTGAGGTGGTATCATCAAGCCCGGGTTCCAGTGCCGAGTACCCGGTAGCTTCCATGGTCATGAACCCGCCGGTACGCTTTCCGGGCTGTGTATCCGGAGGGTTGAGCTCATCGATCTTCGATCTAACCTTTTCGGACTCTTCCACAACCACCTGCTGGTTATCACCGGCCTTTGAAAGAAGGTCCTGGCGGGCGGACCTGTCGCTCTCGATTCTTTGCTGCTTGCTCTTGAGTTCGCTTGCCATTGCGTCGATCTCGCTCTTTCGCTGCCTTAGTTCCGCGAGGGATTGCTCCAGCTTCTGAGACTCGAGTCTCACGCTGTCGATCAGCCAGGCGTCTTTGTCCGTGACTTTCTCTACGAATTCCGATCGGGCCAGGAAGTCGGTAAGGTCGCTGGAGGAGAGCAACATGTCGAGGTTCGAGGATTTCCCGTTGACGTACATGCTCCTGATGCGAAGAGCCAGCGCCTTTCGCTTTTCGGAGAGCCTCTCCTTCTTGGAGCTGATCTCTTCTTCGATTGAGCCGATGCCGGCCTCGAGTTTGCCTGACTTGCTCTGAAGATCGGCGATGCGCGCGTTTGTGTCCTTCAACTCCTCGTCGAGCGTTACGACCTCTCTCACGATGGTATCCTTGTCCGGCTGCGAATCTCTTGGCCTGGGGTTGGCCAGCGCAGGCCTGGAGGGGTAACCGAGTTGGAATGCGCCGGTCGCGAAGACGAGTGCAAGTAAGGCAGCCAGCGAAATGACAAGCGACCGGGAGAGCGCACGCCGAAATCGCGCGTCCGGTGCCGTGGTCATTCCTTTGCGTTGTTTATGAGTGCTTTTATCTTTTTGCTCTTCATGACAAAACATGGGTTAAGATTATAGGTGAATGGATTTTGAGAATCAAACGCGACGCCTATTCAGTAAAGGATTCTGGAAGTGACACATTCGAAAAAGCCTTTCATAATGGGCATTCGCGGGACAGTGGGTATAAATTATGGCTTAATGGAGGGATTTATGAGAGGTATCTCGCTGCGTTCAACCCGATTTCGTCATATGCATGAAGCGTACTCCAGGGGGTGAGGGATGGTTGAGGAGAAGCCCCGCGGGGGGCCCGACGCGGCCCTCTATGAAGTCGAACGCGCCGCACGCGAGGGTGATGTAGCGGTCCTGATCAGGGCCCTCGAGGATGCTTCGTTCGAGGTGCGTACCGCCGCTGTCGGGGCGCTTGGCGGGATGGGCGGAGAGCGGGCAAAGGTCGCGTTGATATCCGTGGCGCGCGACCGTAGGGGTGAACGGCCCGAAGTCAGGATAGCGGCCCTCGGCGCCCTCGAGGGGTTGCACGGCATGGGGCGATACGCCTCGATACTCCAGGAGTTCGTGACGGGGGACAACAGGAAGGTTGTCGCCGCCTCCCGCAGGATGCTCGAGGCGGTCGACCCGGACGGCTACCCGCTCCGACTCGTCGAGCGCCGGTGCCTGGACCACGCGGCCATCTCCGTGTACGGCAGGGCAGGAGTAGAAGCGGCAGTACCCCTGCTCACCGGGTTCGTCACCGACAGGATGGAGGCGGGAGACCTCACAGACACGGGCAACTGGGGGAAGGTGTACGCGGCAACCAGGGCGCTCGGGCGCATCGGTGGCGCTGATGCCGGACGGACACTCCAGGCGCTTCTCGACTGGCTTTCAAGCGCCGGAGGACAGGGGGGAAGGTGGCTGGACAAGGAGCGACTTTCGAAGATAATCGATGCAGCACGGGCATCGATCGAGCATGCGGGGAAGGGTTAGGCGCTCTTCCGGCCAATGATTGAACAAATTGACGAATCTCATTATGGATAAGCGTCGTTATTCATTATAAGTATAATAAGCAGGTGGACCTGGATTGACGGAGGCAAGAGTTTGAAGTCAGTGGGAATCGCATCACGCTCGGCGGGCTGGCTCGGCGAGAAGAAGCTTTCCCGGATACTGCTCATCCTGGCAGGGGCGATCCTCGTCGTCGTCGTTGTCGGCCTTTTCCTCTTCCTGTTGATACAGGACATGGTGGCCTTCGGGACTTTCCCCAAAGGCGTGAGCATTGTCCGGGTCGACGTTTCCGGGCTCTCCAAGACGGAGGCGCTGGAAAAGTGCAGGATTGACCTAGCCGAGGTAGCCAACCGCCCCTTGAGCCTCAAGGTCGATGGGGACAACTACCAGGCTAGCCCACAGGAGTTGGGACTGAAGCTCGAGTACCAGACCATGGTTGACGAGGCTTACAGGGATGCGTGGAGCGTCAACGTGTTCGAGCGGATGGCCCGACGGTTCATAAACAGGCCTAAGGCGATAAACGTGTCCTTGATGGCGGCGACCGACGAGGCGCGTGTCAACGACTTCGTCAACCGGGTGCTCGGGTCCATCAACCGGCCTCCCCAGGACGCCTACGTTGACGTCACGAACGGCACCGCGGTGATCGTTCCAGCCAAGGACGGTAGCCAGGCGGACTTGAACCAGCTGCTCGCGGATACCGGGGAGGCGCTGGGCACACCGGAGCGCACCGTGAACGTCAAGGCGACGCGGACCCCGGCGGCGATAAACGATTCGGTGTTTGGAAAACTCATCATCATCAACCTCTCGGCACATACCCTTTCACTCTATGAGCGCGACAAGCTTCTCGCGCAGTTCCCGGTCGCCTGCGGCTCTCCTGCCTACCCGACCCCGGTCGGGCAGTGGAAGGTCACCGAGAAGCAGAGGAACCCGTCGTGGAAGAACCCCGGTTCGGCCTGGGCAAAGAGCATGCCGCCTTACATACCGCCAGGACCGGGCAATCCTCTCGGCACGCGTGCTCTGGCCACAAACATGTCCGGGGTGTTGATCCACGGCACCCCGTCTCCTTGGTCTATCGGGCAGTCGGTGTCGCACAGTTGCGTCAGGATGTACATGAAGGACGTCGAGCAGCTCTTTGAGATGGTCGAGGTCAACATACCGATATACGTCATAAGGGCCGCCGGCGACCCGGGGTTCGACGTCACGAAAAAGCCTTTCTGGCAGAAGTGATGGCGCTTTCATGGAAGTATAGGTTCATAAGTTCCAGAAATCTTGCACGAGCGAATACCAGCGTAACTGCTGGGGTATTCTTTTGGCCGCGGTGACTTTTCCTTCTCAGGCTGCTCAATTATTGCGCTCGAGGACCTATTCCATGACAGAGGCTATTATCAGGTCGGCGAGTCGCTGAAGCCTCAGCAGGTTCTTGGCCTCCTCAATCAGTCCGGCCGACAGGAAGACGAAGGTCAGGTCCCGCTCCGGATCGACCATGAACATGCACGAGCCGGCCCCCAGAGCGGCGAAACTCCCCGGTGATGCGGTCAGCCCCAGCGGCATAGGGAAAATGCCTTCCCCTCTCAGGAAGAAAGTCAGGCCGAAGTTGGCGGGATAGGACGGCCAGCCGTACATCTCGCGCGCGTAATCATACAGGTGATTGACCATGTCTCCAGTGTGGTTGGTCGTTGCGAGCTTGACCGTCTCGGGCGATAGAACCCTCGTTCCATCCAACTCGCCTCCGTTTCTCAACATCTCCGCGAAACGGAATGTGTCCCCGGCTGTGGAAAAGCCGGTGGTGGACGGCATCTCGCTCGCCTCGTTGACGAGGAAATTCAAGGCTTCCATTGTCAGTGCGTCGAATAAGCCCGGAGTCTTGTCGCGAACCGCCACGGGAACCATGCGCTCCTTAAGCCTTTCCGGAAGTCCCAGGGCGCTGTCGGGCATGCCCAGCGGTTGGAAGAGGTCTTCCTCCAGTATCTTTCTAAAAGGCCGCTTGGCCTCGTCCAGCCGCTGCACCATGACGGCAAGCAGCGACATGGAGGTAATCGCGTTGTACAAGCACACGGTCCCGGGCTGGAAAAGGATTGGCTCGTTGCACATAAAAAGCGTGACTGCCTCTATATCGCCCAGCTGGTCGATGGGGATACCGAAAGGCATCTGGGTATTGAGACCGCTCGTGTGGGTCATGATGTGCTTCACGTTGACATTCTGCTTGCCCTTAACGCCGAACTCCGGTATCACTTCGCAGATAGGTGTGGTGAGAGAAAACTTTCCGCGCTCGATGTCCATGAGCACCCTCGCGGCCGTGAACTGCTTGGTGATGGACATCATACAGAAGACATCCTCGAGGCTTGCCGGGCGGTCCGTCTTCAGGTCGGTCTTACCCAACGCCTCGCGCAGCACGACCTTTCCGTGCCTGGCGACGATGAGCACCGCGCCGTCGCATCTCCCGTCACGAATATCCTCACCGACCGAGCCCGTCACCCGCTCAAGGCGCTCCCGGTCCATTTCGACCTCGCCCGGATCGACGACATCTAGTGAGGCCTTTTCCATTTCGTCCATAGCTGCCCTCCATTCCCTAAGTGAATCAGAATTGCCGGATGCGGCTCGTTCAATCCGAACACGTCCATTTCTTCGGGGAGCACTCTCTTCCAGGGCTCCCGTTACACAGCGATCAAACAGAAACCGGTATTCTCCATATGCCTTCTCAAACGCCGACATCTTATCACGAATCCGGCCTTTCCGGCACGGTTGATTGGTGCTTGCCGCGCGCTCGTCGCCTGACCTTGCCATATCCCTCCAGGCCGCGTGGTTTGCCCGTTTTCAGGGGACAGTTGTCCCGCATGTGAATCCACCTTGCTTTCTATTCCCGTCCTTCACAAGCTCAAGGCAGGCGCCCTCGCGCAGGCCCTCCCCAGGCGGTGAATTCTCGATAGCATCGACCGGAACAGCCTTTCAGGTACCGAGACCTCAGCCATCTGGAAGACGGTCATCCTGGAGTGGGCGACTATCCTGGCCTCTATCTTCATGAGCTTGAGCTGAATGCTGGAGAGAGACCAGTGGGCCACCTGACTCGGGAACGCGAAGCGGCGCAGGAAGTTGCCAAGGTTGTAGGCGAGCACGAACAGGGCGAGCCTCACCCTGTTGGATGAAAACCGGGTGCAAGATAGCCTTGTCCATATGAGGGCATACTTCCCCTCCTTCCGTTTCTTGGACGACCAGAAGCCAGCCAAGTATATGCCAGGAGGCGTCCGTCTCTTATTGTCCCAATACAAGCGGGGATTCCTTCCTGTTTGATACGGGAAATCTGGGTTAATATAAAAATTCATCGCTTGAGCTATTGACGTCCGAGCGGGAGTTTAATAGATTCAGACTCGCCCTCAAGAGGTTTGAAGGAAAACGGGTCGGCTAGACCGGAACGGACCCTGAAAGTCGCTTGAGGGCGATCCTTTTACGGGGAAAGATCTCCAGTTTCTTACTCTGAAAAGCTTCCCTTGGCGGTCATTTTTCAGGCATTCTATACTTGTCATGTTCCAGGTTTTTTTAGAGGGGAGGGTCACTTGTCGGGGCTTGAAGAAAGAATAAGACTGGCGCGCGGCGCCGGTGAGGTCGATCTCTTGCTCACCGACTGCAGGCTGGTCAACGTCTTTTCCGGAACGGTGCACCCCGCCTCGATAGCCGTGGTCGGGGACACCGTGGTCGGGATCGATGGCGAGTACAGCGCGCGCCGGACCGTTGACGTCGGTGGAAGGTACGTGGCGCCCGGGTTCGCCGACGCCCACGTCCACCTCGAGAGCTCGATGGTGAGCGTACCGCGTTTCGCGGAGGCTGTCGTCCCCCGCGGCGTAACGACGGTCTTTACCGATTGCCACGAGATCGCGAACGTCATGGGCCTCGAGGGCATCCGCTACATCATAGAGTCGGCCGCGGATTCACCGATGGACGTGTTCATAATGCTCCCGCCCTGTGTCCCCGCCACTCCGCTCGAGACCTCTGGTGCGGTGCTCGATGCTGAAGACCTCGAGCAGATGATCGGTGAACCGGGGGTGATCGGTCTGGGAGAGCTCATGAACTTCCCAGGCACGATAGCGGGGGACCCGCGGATCATTGCGAAGCTCGGGCTTTTTCCCGACGGTCCCGTTGACGGACATGCCCCCGGCCTCTCAGGAAACGACCTCTCGGCCTATATCGCGGCCGGGCCGGACTCGGACCACGAGTGCACTACCGTCGAGGAGGCCGGTGAGAAGCTGCGGAAGGGGATGTATGTGTTCATGAGGGAGGGGACGGGAGCGCGCAACCTGCTAGACCTCCTGCCGGTTGCGAGCGCGGAGAACAGCCCCCGCCTGTGCCTGTGCACCGACGACCGTCATCCCGCCGACCTGCTCGAGAGAGGGAGCGTCGATTCGATGATAGGGATGGCGATCGGGAGCGGCGTCTCCCCGGTGACGGCGATACAGATGGCCACCATCAACACGGCCCGGCGCTTCGGGCTTCGCGGGCGGGGCGCGGTGGCGGTCGGCTACAGAGCCGACATGGTTGTCGTGAGTGACCTCGAGTCGGTGAGCGTCGACATGGTCTTCAAGGACGGACGCCTGGTGGCGGAGGGCGGGGAGCTGACTGTGCCGGCTGGACGGGAAGCGAGCATCCCTCCTTCATCATTCGACGTCTCCGGATTCAGCAGGGACAGGCTCCGGATCCCGGCTTCGGCCGGTAAGGCAAGGATCATCGGCCTGGTCCCGGACCAGATAGTCACACAGTCGCTCCTGGCCGATATTCCCTCCGACAAAGGCGAGGCGGTTCCGGATATCAAGAAGGATATCCTGAAGATCGCGGTTGTCGAGCGCCATAAAGGGACCGGTAACGTCGGCTTGGGTTTCGTCAGGGGGTTCGGCCTCGGGCGGGGCGCCATAGCCTCGAGCGTCGCCCACGACTCGCACAACATCGTTGTGGTGGGTACCTCTGATGAGGATATGACCGCGGCCGTAGAAGGGGTCATAAAGATGGGCGGCGGTCAGGTTGTCGCCGCGGCCGGTCAGGTGAGGGCATCCGTGCCACTACCCATTGCCGGGCTGATGTCCCCGCTTTCTTTACCGGATGTGGCGAAGGAGACAGAGAAGCTCCACGCCGCCTCGGCGGAACTCGGCTGCAGGGTGCCGGACCCGTTCATGACGATGGGCTTCCTCGCGCTTCCGGTCATTCCCGAGCTCAAACTCACTGACATGGGACTTGTGGACGTCGGCCGGTTTGAGGTCGTCCCGCTTTTTATCGACTAGCCGGGCGCCGCTCAATCAGCATCCAGAAAAGGGGCGCGGTGAAAGCTTCGGAGAAGGCCGCCGGGAAGAGTGAGACGCCGTAATTCCAGCGTACCGGGAGCGTTTGACGGCATCTAGGCTCCCGTCAAAGGAACGCCCGTGAGCCCTCGCCAATACTCTGTTAGGCAGGCGATCGTCGAGCTCGATTAAATGGTCTTTTTCAAACGGAAGTCCCGAAAACAAGAAGAGGAAGGAGCCGAGCCTCCCCCGGCGGGGGAAGCGGTTTCTCGCGATTTCTTCGAGCTGGAGCCCGAGGAGGTCGTCACGTGGAAGCCGCCCTCGCCGGCCCTCGTCTCGCGGAGCCGCAGGAACCTGAAAGCCGCTGCCGCGGCCATGGCCGCCGCGGTCTTACTCGGCGGCCTGATAACGGCGCTCGTTCTCTTATGGCCCTCGTCCAACGTGAGGGTGCCGGACCTGGCCGGAAAGATACTCGGCGAGGCGATGGAGACCGCCAGGCATTCAGGTTTGAAGCCGGAGGTCGAGGGTTGGGCGTACTCCGGAAAGCACTCGGACGGCGTGGTGCTGTCTCAGAACCCGCCCGGGCGTAAGATCGTCGTCAAGGGTAGCGAGGTATCCCTTACCGTCAGCAAGGGGCCCCGGCCGGAAGGCGGGGACTTGGTGGGCCGGCAGGCGGGTCAAACGGATTCCGGGAACACTGCTGCAAACTCCTTCGCGGGAAAGACCGTATGCATAGACCCGGGGCACCAGGTTACCGCGAGCCAGGGTGAGTGGGTTGACCCGGGGATGACCAGGAGGAGCCCGCCTGACAACGGGTCGCTCGGGGTGGCGACCGGGAACCCCGAGTACCTCTTGACGATGGACATCGCGGCAAAACTAAGGGGCCTCCTTGAGAAAGACGGCATCAACGTGGTCATGACCAGGGAATCGGGCGGGGTTGACCTGACGAACATCAACAGGGCTGAGATTGCGAACAACCGCAACGCGGTTCTCCTAGTGAGCGTCCACCTCAACGAGTCCCGGGACATGAACGCCAGGGGTACCAATACCCTTTACCCGGCCAATACGACATGGACGGCACAGTTCTACGAGAAGAGCAAGACCGCCGCCCTGTACATACAGGAGGAGACGGTCAGGTCATGCGGCACCGCGGACCTGGAGGTCAACGCCCGCGATGACCTGGCCCTTTTCAACTGGTCGCAGGTGCCCGTGGCCGAGGTCCTGGTTGCATACCTCAGCAACCCGGACGAGGAGAAGCTCCTCGCGACGGATGATTTCCGCTGGAAGGCGGCCTGGGGTATCAGGAACGGGATAATCAAGTATCTGAGAAACCCGTGACAGCCTGGAGGGAAATTACAGACGGCGCGCGCTTCGCACCTGTCGAGGTCCGCCGCAGGAATGACGCATCGGTGCCTGGCACCGGTGTTGCATTACTGAACAATGCAAAGGAAATACAATTGTACATACACAAGTTTATGGATAGACATTACAACTGGTGGGCGTTGAGGGATTTGAACCGCCCCACGTTCCGTCGGAACGCGGTGACCCCTGCGCCATGCAACCAGTAACGCATGAAGTATGTTTGGATAGATGGTGGGCGTTACTGGGATTGAACCAGTGACCTCTGCCGTGTGAAGGCAGCGCTCTCCCGCTGAGCTAAACGCCCACTTGCGAGTGAAAATATTCTAGCACAACCTTTTCAAAGGCTTCCGTGGACGCTGCAGGAAACCGTCAATGTCTCAGGGGTAACGGAGTAGTCGACGTTGTACGTGTAACTGCCTCCGGACGGGCACTTGGGCATCGCGTCGAGGTAGCCCTGTGCCACTAGCATGTCCATGCCGTCCGGATAGTTGCCCTCGGTATTCGCGAAAGCCTCGATCGCGCTCCTGACCGTTGCCTGGTTCGCACGGCACATCTCTATAGACTGCTTTTCACTTCCCTGAGAAGCCTTTCGGGCGTTGCACTCGCCGATTACCGCGTCGGCGGCCTCAGCGATGTTGTCGGCTTCTTTTACGGTGGCAACGTTCTCCAGCTCGACCTCCAAGTCGCTGACCTGCTCGGCCAGGTCGCTCGCGTCTATACCGGCCGCGGAGAGTTCTTGCACGGCCGTGTCCGCCTCCATGAGCTTGTCCGAGGCGGCCTTCTTTGCATCCTCGAGAGTTGATTCAGCGCCCTGTCCCTTGACCGCGGTATAGGCGAGGGTGCCCGTGTCGGAGAGCTCTTCGCCGTCCGTCTTGACCTTGAGCTCGGCGATCGCTTTGAGGGGTTTCCCGTCGCTTTCCGTCATGTGGAATACGAGGCTCTTTTTCTGAAGCGAATCTCTGGATTTGACGTTCCAGGAATCGCTGATTATCTCATCTCCGTTGCTGTCTTCGACCGAGACCCTCAACTTTCCACTTCCGCCTTCCTTGTACCTGGCCGTGAACGCAACATCGAGCGAAAGGCCCTTGTCGAGTGGGACCTTTTCCAGGTCGAGTTTCTTGCCGTCCTTGCGCGTAAGAGCGACCGACTCTATTTTGGCAATCGGCTTTCCGGATGAGCTGACCAGCCAGATGACGATTCCCGCGACCGCTCCACCTATTATCAGTGCGCCGAGTACCACCGCGAGGATTATCCAGGCCCTCTTGCTGATCTGCCTTGCTTCCGGGACCTGCGCCGCCGGCGCGACGGTCGGAAGCAGCGTGGTCGGCTGGGTCGGCACCGGAGCCTGAGGCGCGGCGGCCTGCGGCATCTGTATGGTGGGCTCACCCAGGGCGGCTCCGCATTCGGTGCAGAACTTCTTCCCCTCGCCGACCTCTTTCCCGCAGCCCGGGCATTTCATGAAAATCACCTCTGCCTGTGCTACTCAAGAGACTGCTCGAAAGACTATATCGCATGTTTAAAAGGGGTGCACTGTCATTGAACGGGGCGTCCCAGACTCAGTGTGTCTTCACCGCCCGCTTGACCGCCGCGGCGTGGGCGGCGAGTTCGAGCGAGTCGTCGAGGCCCTCGAGCGAAATGTCGTTACCACGCCTCGCGAGCGCCTTCTCGATGAGGAAGTCGGCAACCGCCGGGTTCTTTGGAAGAAGCGAGCCGTGGAGGTAGGTCCCGATCGCCCCCCTGTAGGTAGCCCCCTCCGTCTTGTCCTCCCCGTTGTTGCCGTAGCCGACGGTCACCGTTCCGAGTGGAGCGCAGCCATCGCCGAGATAGGTCTTGCCCGAGTGGTTTTCGAAGCCGACGACGGTGCCGAGCTTACCTCCGAGGGCTGATTTCGCCACCACGTTGCCGATACAGCGTTTTTTTCCGGCGACAGTATACGCGTCGAAGACGCTGATGCCTGGCAGTTCCTCGCCCTCGAACGGACGGTAGAAATTCCCGAAGAGCTGGTACCCGCCGCAGATGACAAGGGCAGCCGCTCCCTCTTCGATCTCCCGCTTGATGTCCTCGCCCTTTGCCTCCTGGAGGTCCCGGCAGACCATCACCTGCTCGCGGTCCTGGCCGCCTCCCATGAAGAATATGTCGTACTCACCGTGCCCTATCCGGTCGCCGGGGTTCAAAGCGACGACCTCTACGGCGATGCCTCGCCACTGACACCTCTTCACGAGCGTCAAAACGTTGCCGTGGTCTCCGTATATATTCATGAGGTCGGGGTAGAGGTACCCGATCTTTATCTGCATCTAACCCTCCCAGTAGGGCGCCACAAGGCCCCTCTTCACCATGCTGCGCCTGAGTTCAAGCATAGCGGTGTACGTGGGAACCAGGTAGATCGTCTCTCCCGGCTTGACCATCTCGAGGCCCCTGTCCAGGGCCGTCTCGAGGTCGGGCTCGACGGCGAGGGAATCCTCTCCCAGTTCCGCGTACTTCACGCGGAGCGCCATGTCAGCCGCCCTTATACCGGAGCAGACAACCTTGCCGAGCCTGTCGCGGAGCATCTCGAAGTCGACGTCCCATATCCATGAAACGTCACGCCCGTCCGCTATGTTGTCGTTGAGCGCAAGCACGACGTTCTTCCTGCCGGCGCCGCCGGTGAGCGTACGGATCACCTCGTTGAGCCCCGCCGGGTTCTTGGCTAGGATCATGAGCATGTGACGCCCCTCCGCTTCCACGCGCTCGACCCGCCCGAAAGCAGCCTTGAATTCCTCTATCCCTTCTTTGATGGTTCCGATCTCAATCTCTAGAGCAAGCGCGCAGGACATCGCGGCGAGGACGTTATAGACGTTGTAAAGACCGGGCAGCGGGATGAAGAGAGTCGTCTCACCGCCCGGGTGCCTCACCCTGCACCTTGTGCCCTCGAGCTCTACCATCTCCAGTTCGACTGCGGAGACCCGGCTTTCCGGTCGAGAGGTGCCGCAGGCAGGGCACTTGTACTGACCCATGTGGCCGAAGAGGTAGTATTCATATGTGAGCCGGGAGCCGCATTCCGCGCAGTGCGTGCTGTCCGCCGCGTGCTGCATCGATCCGCTCCCGTACCTGTCGGTGTCGATGCCGTAATAGAGCACCCTGTGGGGAAGGTCGCGCCCTATGGAGGCGACGAGGGGGTCGTCGGCGTTCAGCACGACGATCGACTCGGGGTCGAGCGTCCGAACCGCCTCTTTCATGAGCGAGGCCAGAGTGTCGAGCTCGCCGTAGCGGTCGAGCTGGTCGCGGAAGAGGTTGTTGACGAGCACAAGCCTCGGTGACGTCTCCGCGACGGCAGCGGGTAAGGCCGCCTCGTCTACCTCAAAAAGCCCGATACGTCCGGCGAGGTGCCCTCCAAGGTCCGATTCCTTTATCAACGCTGACGCGATTCCCGCCATCAGATTGGCGCCTGTACGGTTGTGCACCGGGGTCATCCCGGCCCGGTCGAGGATTCCGGCCAGCAGCGCCGCTGTCGTCGTCTTGCCGTTTGTTCCGGTCACAAGCACGCAGCCAAGCGGAAGCTCCTTCACCATGTTCGGTACTAAGCTCGGGGAAAGGATCCGGGCGGCGCGTCCGGGCAGCGTAGAGCCTCCTCCAACTTTAAAAAGACGGCTTGTGGACCCGAGACCTTTTCCAAGGGCGAGAGCAAGTCTGTTTCCGGTACGCATAGCGTCAGTTTATGAACGGCTGTCAAAAAAGTCAAAATAGCCTTATCGCGGTATTAATTACCGGGCACGGGCGTGGTATCATATCTGCCGCTGTACTAGCCAAGGTGAAAAAGATGAGATTGCGGCGGCGGAAAGATCTTCCCGAGTGCTGGGCCGGTGAATGCCTGCCTGGTGAGGAGGAAATAAGAAAACGGTTCGCTTTCGTCAAGAAGATTCAGAGCAGGTCTGGCGGAAAGGTTTTCTACGCTGTTGAGGCCCGGGAAGGCTTCCACGCTTTTGTCGAGATGAACGGCAAATACTACGCGACGAGCAGCTATCATTCTCTCGAGGACCTGGAGGACTACATCTTTTAGCCGGCAACTGCAGGTACTATGGACCCGACGGCTGAGAAGAAATGCGCATTATGCGGTGCGGTTCTCGAAGGGGTGGGCGCCCGGGAGAGCGGCGAACACAGGTGCGGGCGCTGCGGTACGACGGGCAGGCATGACGGGGAGAGCCTTGTCGCCATCTTCATCCCGAACTACTATGCTCGTCTCGCGGAGCTGGAGAGCCTTAACAGGGAGCTGGTTCAGGAGATAAACCTGGAGGGGGCCAAGGGAAAGCAAAGGGACATGCGTTTCCTCCAGAAGAAGCACCTCGAGCGGCAGAGTGCCCTTGCCGAGTACTCTCTTATCTCACACTTCCGGCCTTTTGTCGAGAAGTGGTAGGGTATCGCGTCCTTCGTTGACCTCGCATGCAAAAAAGGGGTCACCATTTTCGCACGTTGGCCTCGCATAGGACCCCGGCCTGAGAGGCCGGGCCTCGAGGGCGCCCGGGGAGAGGACGGGCAGGATACGCGATTTCTACTTTGTGCCCGATGAGTGATATAAACTTGACGTTGGTCTTGTGAAGAAAGGGTGGTAACCGGATGGATTTTAGTTTCACCGAAGAGCAGAAGCTCTTCAAGCAACAGGTAATCGAGTTCGCGCAGAACGAGATCGCCCCCGGGGCGGCTGAAAGGGACGAGGAGGCGAGGTTCGACCGCGATGTCTGGGACAAGGCGGCCGGGTTCGGCCTGATGGGCCTTCCGTTCCCGGAGGAGTACGGGGGAAGCGCCGCGAGCGTAGTCGATACCTGCATCGCCGGTGAGGCATTGGGGTACGGCGGCCTGGACTCGGGATTCGCCCTTTCCTGGGGAGCTCACGTGGTAATAGGCGGGGTCCCCATCTGGCAGCTCGGCAACGATGAGCAGAAGAAGAAGTACCTGCCGAAGATCGCGAGCGGCGAGTGGATATCCGGCCTTGGCCTGACGGAGCCCGAGGCGGGAAGCGACGCCGCCGGCATCCTGACGACGGCGGATAAGAAGGACGGTTACTACGTCTTGAACGGTACCAAGACCTTCATCACGAACGGACCTATCGGAGAGGTTTTCGTTGTGCTCGCCAAGACCGACAAGGAGAAGGGTGCCGCCGGAATCAGCGGTTTCATAGTCGAAAAGGATTTCCCTGGTTTCTCGGTGGGCAAGGAGATCCATAAGATGGGCAACCGCTCGTCACCGACATCGGAGCTGATCTTCGACAACTGCGAGGTCCCCGAGGAGAACCTTCTCGGGGAGGAGAACAAGGGCTTCATGGGTGTCGCACTCGCGACGCTCGAGTGGGAGCGCTCAGTCATGCTCGCGCCCGCGATCGGCAGCATGGAAGTCCAGCTGGAGCAGTGCATCAAATATGCGAAGGGGCGAAGGCAGTTTGGGAGGCCGATAGCGTCTTTCCAGGCGATCCAGTTCAAGCTCGCCGACATGAAGGTATGGCTCGAGACCTCCCGCTGGGTCCTCTACAACGTAGCCTGGACAAAAGACCAGGGCATCATGGACCCGCTGATGGCCTCGGTATCCAAGCTTTACATCACCGAGGTCGCCATGAAGGCGGCCGAGGAGGCCGTACAGATCCACGGGGGTTACGGCTACACGAAGGAGTACCCGGTCGAGAGGGCCATCAGGGACGCGAAGCTCGGGACACTCGGCGGCGGTACCAGCGAGATCCAGCGCTGGATAATCGGCCGCCTGCTGGTCGGTAAGTAAAAGCATAATTCCAGTGCGGGGGAAAAAGCGCGGGATGCCCTCTTATTATCTTTAGCGGCATTACCCCGCTTTGATGATTCCTTTCGGGTCAGCGGCGGTCAAAGGTGTGACGATGGAGAAGATCGAGAGGCTAGTAAATCTTACCGCGTATCTTCTCGACCGGGGACGTCCTGTTACCCTCGAACAGCTGAGCGCCACGGTCTACGCCGACCATGAGGATGGCGAGGCTTTGAGGCGCATGTTCGAGCGCGACAAGGACGAGCTCCGCGACATGGGCATCGAGGTAGAGGCGGTCACCGCGGCGGGCGGGGAGGAGACCGGCTACACGATCCGGCGCGAGAAGTACTACCTTCCCCGGATCGACCTTGCACCCCAGGAGAGAGTGGCGCTCACCATGGTATCGCGACTTTTCCTGGGGTCGGGCACGCCTTTCAGCGGACCCGCGCACTCGGCGATGTTAAAGCTCGTGTTCGACGCACGCGGCGGACATTCCGAATTGGAGGTACCTTCGATGCGGTGGGTCGACGTGCCCCGGGACCGCGGGTTACTCGATGCCATCCTGGACGCCCTGGTACGGAGGAAGGTACTTTCGTTCTCCTACCGGTCCCTTGGCGCGAGCGAGCCCTTGAAGCGTGAAGTCGAGCCTTACGGCCTGCTCAGCCGGCGCGGCTTCTGGTACCTGGTCGGGCGGTGCCGCGTCCGGGGAGAGGTAAGGTGCTTCAAGCTCGACAGGATCACATCGAAGGTCGGGATGAGCAAGAAATCGCCACGCTCCCCGGATTTCGATGTCCCGCCGGATTTCAACCTTCAGGAGGAGGCCAGGTGGGAATGGCCGCGTCCGTGTGAAGAAGAGGTCACGGCCAAGGTGTCGTTCGCACCGAGGCTCGCGTTCGCCTTCGAAAGCGGCAGCGCCGGTGTCGTCTCGAGCAAGCGGCTGAAAGACGGGACCCTGAATGTCACCTACAAGGTCGGCGACCCGGAGGAGTTCGTAGACTGGGTCCTGGGGTTCGGGGCAGACGCTCGCATTGTATCCCCGCCGGAACTGGTGACGATGGTGCATGAGCGCCTGCAAGGCATGCTCAGGTCCCTGGGAGGTGAGCATGGATAGGGTCGCGGCAAGGCTCAACCGCATGCTGATGATGGTCCCGTTGATACTGAGGGAAGACGGGGCCTCGGTCGATGACCTGTGCCGCACGCTCGACGTTGATAAAAAAGAACTCATCGCGGACCTTAAGCTTCTCTGGTTCTGCGGCCTTCCGTCTTACACGCCTGCGGATCTCATTGACGTCTGGATCGAGGGGGGCACTGTCTGTCTCAGCATGGCCGACTACTTCAGCCGACCCCTTACAGTGACCAGACAGGAAGCGTTGACGCTGCTGGTGGCAGGGCGGGCACTCGTCAATGCCGGGTTCTTCGAGGAGAAAGGACCGCTGGGTTCAGCGCTTGAAAAGGTGGAGGGGTTGCTCTCGGTGACGCAAAGGGACGATGTCGTGGAAATCGCGGAGCGCATCGACGTGGAGATCGAATCATACTCGGGGAAGTGGTGGGAGGCTATCGAGGAGGGGATCGACAGGGGGCAAAACATCATCCTCGAGTATTACAGTTATTCGAGGGACACGGTCACCGAGCGCGAGGTCGAGCCTTTCTCGCTTGTCTGGTCAAGGGGTCACTGGTATCTCCTTGCGTGGTGTCACCTCGCGGGGGACACGCGCCTGTTCAGGCTCGACAGGATAAAGTCGGTAGCGCCCACCGAACACAAGGCGACCAGGAATGCGGAAGGGGAGTTCTTCGTTCCGGAACTCGTCGGAGAGTACAGGCCGGGGAGGAGGGCCCACAATGTGAAGCTGAGGTTTTTCGGAAGGGAAGGCCGGAGGCTGGCCGAGGAGTGGCCGGCGGCGGTGTTCACGGACAACCCCGACGGCTCCGTCACGGTCGAGTTCAGGACCAGCAGCCTCACCTGGCTCTCCAATTACCTGCTGAAGTTCGGCGACAGGTTCAGGATAGACTCCCCCGGGGAGCTCAAAGTGATGCTCAAGGAGAAGGTAGCAGGGTTGTTGGAGGTGTATGGCCAGGATGGGCCATAAGAAGCGTATTTCGAACTTGACCTTTAGGGCAGTAGCCGCGATGGCAGCGCTGTCCATGCTGTCGGCATTTCTCGTCGTAGCCGGCGGTGCAGTGGCGGGCCGGCTCGCATCGGTCTCCGGCGGCCACGTCTGGGCTGAGGCGTGCATCGAAGGGAAAGGCTGGGTATCCGTTGACACGACCAGCGACCATGTCGGCGCGGACGCGAACTACTTACCGTTCTTCGCCACTGCGGACGGAGCGATGCCGATTCTCTACGTCACGACGCCAACGGTAGAGGAGATGTAGTGGCGGTCAAGATCATCTCCGATGTGCACGGTGCTTATCAGGCGCTCGCGGGTCAGCTCTGCCCGGACGACACCGCCGTGCTGCTCGGGGACTACCTGAACCTGATAGACTTCCGCACGCTCGACGGGATACTCTTGGAGGTCTTCACGAGAGAGCAGGTAATCATCGCGCTTACCGAGTTTGCAAAGGGGAGGAAAGAGCTTGCCAGGCGCTCGATCCGCGATATTGTCGGCGGTACCGGCGAGCAATCCCAGCGCGTGCGCGAACTCATCACCCAGGGTTACCAGGATTTCTTCGCAAGCCTGCCGTGCAGGTGCTTCTTGCTGTTCGGCAATACGGATGACCCGACTCTCTTGAAAGGGTTATCGACCGGCGATGTCGAGATTGTGGACTCGGGCGAGGTGACGATCGGGAAAGAGCGCTTCGGGCTCGTATCCGGAACCCCGCACGGCCCGTGGACGGTCGGGCTTCCCGGCGAGATGGACCCCGGGGACTACGCGAAGATGGTGGGTTCGCTGGGGCCTGTAGACGTTCTCTGCACCCACTGTCCTCCCGCCATCCCGGAGCTGACCTGGGACCGGCTGGCGGACCGCGACGAGGTTGGAAGCACCGCCCTGCTCGATTACCTGGATGAATATCAGCCGGGGCTTCACTATTTCGGGCACGTCCACAACCCGGTGGCAAGCGAGGCCTACAGGGGCAGAACAAGGGTCACAAACGCGGGATTTTTCAAACAGCACCAGACCGCGCTGGTGCACGAACAGGAATAGGGTCAGGCACCGCTGTCATTCTTGCCGGCTTCGGACTCCAGCTTTTCCATCTCCCTTTCGATGAGCGCCTCTCGCTTCATACCGGTTCTGTCCGTTCCATAGGTATTCCAGGCATGGAAGAGAAGCCCGATGCCCCGGCCTACCGGCGGGAAGAGGAATCAGGGAAATCACGCGTCGCCTTTGCTCAAGATCGCGATCAGGAGCCAGATTGCAATTTTGATAGATTAAACGAAGACAGCGTTACCCCACTGTCTGTGAGGGTTAAAGCCCATCAAGCTTACAGGCCGTCAATCGGTTACCTTGTACACGACGTCGTGCTCGTGCGCGTGCCCGGGCACCTCGATGCCGATCGAGTCGCCAGGTCCCGCCTTCTCCACGCTCTCGTGCTCGATCTGCATCGAGTCCACTTCCTGGGTCCAGTCGGAGGTGTGACCCTTGACGTGGATCGTGTCACCTACCGCGAGGTTCCCGGTAAGCTCGATGGCTGCGACGTTGATCTTGTTGAAATAATGGGTAACGCGGCCGATCTCCTCTTCCGGCATTTTGCCACCTCCCATTGGCCGTGGTTGCCTCCTTACTGTAATAATTTAACATTACGGTTCGGGGTCCTACAAATGTGTCACGGCAGGAGTAATATAAAAACCCGGGAAGTTGAAGACAGGTCGAGGATTTATCAGATTCTCGGATGCCCTCAAGCAGGCCCGGATCGGCAGTAGCGAGAAGCTGGCGGCGTTCCGCCGCATTCACCTTCTCTCCGGCGAACGGCCCTGAGTCTCAACCGGCGTAGGTCGCTCATCCCCTGTCGCCAGGTTGACGATGACGAACTGAAAATCTCCCTGTCTCTCCCCGAGCACATGCACCGGATAATAGGAAAGCCCCAGCAGTAGAAACGCGAGGACCAGGGAAACAAGCGTTTTGTAGTGTGTCCCGACTACCGGCCCGAGTGCGTAGTAGCCGAGAAGAAAACCGATGATAAAGGCCAGGAAGGGTATCAGGAAAAGGATCGCGGAGGCCGACATGACCTTCTTGCCCGACAATTCAAGATGGACCCTGTCATCTTTCTCAGCCCCGATCCTGTTCTCTGCATTGACCTCCATCGACCTCTTTTCCCGTATTGCCCCGAAACCGCACGCGCGGCACTGGTCGCAGCCGGTAGATTCGATCAGCACGCGGGCTATCTCGCCTTCGCTCTCGAGCACTGTCCCCGTACACTGCATTAAACCTGCTCCTTAATCTCGCTCACGTACTTTGACATCCCCTTTGATGACTCCACCTTCCCACTGCCGTCAACGAACACGGCTTCATTCCCTGACGACTTCGCCAGCAGTTCCAGGCCTTTTTGCGGCCCGAGCACGAACAGGGCGGTCGAGAGGATGTCCGCGTTCATCGATTCCGGTCCCACGACCGTGACGCTCATTACTTTAGTCGGCTGTCGCCCGGTGGCCGGGTCAAAGATGTGGCAGTACCGCTTTCCATCCTGGAGGAAGGAGCGCTCGTAGTCCCCGGAGGACGACACATAGGCGTTTGAGACCTTGAGCTCGCCCAGCAGGTCCTCGGGATCCCCCCTGGGGCTCTTGATGCCGACGACCCACGGCTTCCTGTCGGAGCGGAGACCGATCGCACCGACCGCCCCGCCGAAGTTCACCAGGCCGCTCTTGACCCCCCGGTCCCTGAGAAGGCCGCAGACCGCGCCGGTCGCGTACCCCTTTGCGACGCCTCCGAGGTCTATCTCCACCCCGGGCTTCGCCAGCATGACCGTACTGTTGGCGTGGTCGACCATAACGTTTCTGTAGTCAACGAGCGTCTTTGTCCTGTCTATTTCCTGTTGAGTGGGGACGCGGTACTCCTGGTCGTAGAAACCCCACAGCCTGACAATCGGCGCCACGGTTATATCAAAGGCACCGCCTGTCATCTGAGAGAGCTCAAGCGACCGCTCCACTATCTCGATCGTCTCCGGGTGGACCTTGACCGGCGATGAGCCGGCCTTTTCGTTTATCAACCAGACGTCGCTTCCCTTCTTGAACCTGCTGGTGTAAGACTCGACCTTCCGAACAAGCTGGAGCGCGGCCCCCACGTCCCTCCTGGCCAGCTTCTCATCGCGCCCCTGGATGGTTATCTCGAGTGTCGTGTCCATTGCGAAATAAGTCGGGGAATGGAAGCCGCCGGAATCTTCCCCGGAGCGGCCCTTGACCAGGAAGACCATGAGGATGATGCTGCCCGTCGCGAGCAGCGCTATCAGTATGGTGAAAAGAAGGCTCTTTATGTGTTTCATGGTTGTATTCTCTCTGCTATTATACAGGGCGGTTTACCTGACATTCCAAGCAGCCGGACAGTTCCACAGGAACCTTGAAGGGGGAAGCACGTAGTGAGAACCTCATGCAATTAGCTCAGAGTATAAGAAGCCTACTGAGTGTAAGAAGAGGGGTTGCTCCCCCGGCCAACAAGAATACCGCTTCAATAAGTATCGAACCGGGTCCCTTCCCGGAGACCGTGGTCATCCCTCTCCAGCAGCATGTCGGTCCTCCCTGTGATCCACTTGTCAAGGTGGGAGACCGCGTGCTTCTGGGGCAGAAGATAGGTGATTCCGAGGCCTACGTCTCCGCTCCCGTACACGCGAGCGTTTCCGGAGAAGTAACGGCTGTCAGGGAACACCCCCACCCGACCGGGCAGGACGTTTTGTCCGTTTTCATCCAATCCGATGGGAAGGACGAGATCAGCCCGGACGTCCGGCCGCCCGGCGACCCGATGGAGATGTCGCCCGAGGAGATACGCTCACTGATACGAGAGGGTGGGGTGGTCGGCCTTGGTGGAGCAGCTTTTCCCACGCACGTCAAGCTATCGCCGCCCAGGGACAAACCGATAGAACTTGTCATCATCAACGGTGCCGAGTCCGGACCGTACCTCACGGCCGACCACAGGCTGATGGTCGAGCGCAGCGTGGACATAATAAGTGGCTCGCTCGTGATAAAGAGGGCTGTGGGGGCTCAGAAGGTCATCGCGGCGATCGAGGAGAACAAGCCGGACGCGATAAAGTCGATGACTGAAGCCGGAAGGGAACACGGTATAGACGTGGTCGAGCTCCCGAGCCTTTATCCCCAGGGCGCCGAGAAGACGCTGATCGACACAGTGAACGGAAGAGAGGTGCCGAGAGGCGGCCTGCCGATGGATGTAGGGGTCATTGTCGACAACGTGGGTACCGCGGCCGCCGTCCACGACACCCTCTACAAAGGCATGCCGCTGATCGAGAGGGTCGTGACCGTATCGGGCGACGGCGTGGCAAGGGGCGCGAACCTGAGGGTGAGGCTGGGTACCACCTTCGCGGACGTAATAGGTTTCTGCGGCGGGTTCACGGGTGAGCGCGGCAAGCTCATCATGGGGGGGCCGATGATGGGCCTCGCGCAGTACACTGCGCAGGTGCCGGTAGTTAAAGCCACCTCGGGCATATTAGCGCTGCGGGGAGAGACGCTTTTCAAGGGTGAGCCTCCCCACTTCACCTGCATCAGGTGCGGCAGGTGTGTCAGCCACTGTCCCATGAACCTCATGCCGTACATACTCGGCTCGTACTCGGACGCGGGGATGTGGACGCAGCTCGAGGACTTTTACGTGGATGACTGCATCGAATGCGGGTGCTGCGCCTACATATGTCCCACCAAGAACCCGCTCGTTCAGCTCATAAAGGTAGGTAAGGAGGGGGTGGTACGCAGGAGGCAGAAGATGAGGAGCCGCATGGAGGCCACCTCCAGGAAAGAATGATCATGGCTGAAGAGGATAAGCCCGACAGGGGCGAAAAGGCGAAACCGGAAGAGCTCTTAACCATAGGAGTCTCCCCGCATATCCGTGACGCCGACACCACGGCGCGGATAATGGGCTGGGTCATAATCGCCCTCCTTCCCATAACTTTTTACTCGATTTATATCGGCGGCAAGTCGACCATTATCGTCATCGCTATGAGCATCCTGGGTGCGGCGGCAACCGAGGTCGTCATCCAGAGGCTTCGGCACATACCGGTGACCATCGGCGACCTGAGCGCCCTCCTTACCGGGCTTCTACTCGCGCTTACTTTACCGCCCAGGATCCCTTTCTGGATGCCGCTGATAGGAGGCGTGGTCGCTATCGCGCTGGGGAAGCAGGTCTTCGGCGGCCTCGGGCACAACATCTTCAACCCGGCGTTGGTCGGAAGGGCGGTTCTTTTCGTTTCGTGGTCCAAGTACATGACGACCTCATGGCTTGTGCATCCGAAGGCCGCCGTGGTTCACACGGCCGCCGTAAAGTCGATCGACGCGGTGACGAAGGCTACGCCGCTATACACGATGCGCCTGGTCAGGCAGCATACGCTTAGCCTTTCCGCCTCGCGTTACTACAAGCCGCTCCTGTTCGGTAACCCGTGGGGGTGCATAGGGGAGGTCTCGGCGCTTTTGATCCTCGTGGGGCTCGCGGTCCTTCTGATGAAGCGGCTGGTGGACTGGCGCATCCCCGTCTGTTTCGTGGGCACCGTCATGGTTTTGTCGTGGATCATCGGCATGGACCCGCTGTTCGCCGCCCTTTCCGGCAGCCTGCTGTTGGGCGCGTGTTTCATGGCGACAGATTACGTGACCAACCCGATGACGGCATGGGGCAAGGTCATCTTCGCTGTCGGCTGCGGCGTCATCACCGTCCTGCTCCGTTTTTATTCTAACCTCCCCGAGGGTGTCATGTTCGCGATACTGTTCATGAACGGGATGACCCCGCTCATCGACAGGTACATAAGACCGCGGCCGTTCGGGTACAGAAAAGCGGTGAGCGAGGCATGATAGAGCGCATGGTCAAGCTCGGGGTCACCCTGATGGTGGTGGGCATGGTCGCCGCCCTGGGCCTCGGCCTTACTTACACGGTCACAAGGAAGAAAATCGAGCAGTACGACAAGCAGGTCGAGGCGCAGGCATGCAGATCCGCGCTACCCGGGGTCAAGTCGGTAAGCGAGATCAAAGAGGACAAAAAGCTTTCGTCAAAGGCGAGCAAGAAGTACCAGGACGTCCAGAAGGTCTTCACCTGCGGGAAAGGGTACATATTCGTTGTCAAGACAAAGGGCTACGGCGGTCCGCTCACTTTGGCTGTTGGCATTGATAGAAGCGGCCAGGTCAAGGGCATGGCGGTCGTAACGAGCAAAGAGACGATCGGTCTCGGCAGCAAGGCGCTCGAGGGTTCCTATCTTGGCGAGTTCAATGGAAAAACAGCAAAGGACAGGTTGAAAGTAGGCGAGGACGTGCAGGCCGTGACCGGCGCCACGATCACGAGCAAGGCGGTCACCAGCCAGGTGAAGCAGGCGCTCGAGGCCTTCGACCTTGTCAAGCAGTAGCTTCGGGGGAAGCAAGTGAACGAGGAGACGACGGGCTGGCAGGAGTTCAGGAAGGGCTTCATCCTTGAGAACCCCCTGATGGTTCTGATGGTCGGCCTTTGCTCGTCTCTCGCGATCAGCACCCGGGTCGAGAACGGAATCTTCATGGGCCTGTCGGCGACCTTCGTGCTCGTGTTCTCGAACATCATCATCGCCTCGATAAGGAAGTGGACACCCGACCAGATCCGCATCCCCATATTCATCGTGGTCATCGCCTCTTTCGTGACTATCGTGGACCTCTCGCTCAAGGCTTACTTCCCGCCGGTCTATGAACGGCTCGGCGTGTGGATCCCGCTGATAGTGGTCAACTGCATAATCCTTGCTAGGGCGGAGGGCTACGCTTACAGAAACACGGTCTGGAACTCGTTCATGGACGGCCTCGGCATGGGGGCCGGCTACACGATGGTGCTTCTCATAATGGGAGTCATCAGGGAGCTTCTCGGCACCGGGAAGATCGTTCTGTTCGACAAGCAGATCATCAGCCTGGGGCCCTTCAACCCGCCGGCGATATTCATACTGTTCCCGGGGGCGTTCCTTACCTTCGCCTGCCTTATGGCCCTGCTCAACCGCTACAAGATGAGGAAGAAAGAATGAACGAAGCTTACCGGTATTTCCTGATATTTCTCGGGGCGCTGCTCATATACAACATACTGCTTATCAGGTTCATCGCCCTGTGCCCGCTCATGGGTGTATCCACGCAGGTGGAGACTTCGATCGGCATGGCCATGTCCGTGCTCTTCGTCATGACAATGGCCACGACCGTCTCGTGGGTCGCCTGGAACTATATGCTGAAGCCGCTCCACGTCGGGGAGTTTCTCTACATACCGGTCTTTATCCTTATAATCGCCGCTCTGGTTCAGTTCGTGGAGATGTTCATAAGAAAGTCGAGCCCTCCCCTTTACAGGGCGATGGGCATATACCTGCCCCTTATCACCACCAACTGCGCCGTGCTGGCGGCCGCGACCGAATCGGTCAAGCCCGGCTTTCTGAAGCTCAACGTCGCCTATCATTTCTCGCTCCCGGAGGCCCTGGTCTACACCATAGGGGTGGCGCTCGGGTTCGGGGTGGTCATAATCGTTTTCGCATGTATCAGGGAGAGGCTCGAGACAAGCCCCGTGCCGCACGCGTTCAAAGGAGCCCCCCTCGCGTTCATAATCGCGGCGCTCCTGTCTCTCGCATTTATGGGTTTCGCGAATCTTTTAGGACTGTAGAGGAGTAGAGGTTATTGGAGTGGTCACTTGTATGGAAGGCGATACTGGCGCTGGCCGGCCTGTCGTTTATTTTCGGGGTGCTCCTCGCGGTCGCCTCCGTCAGATTCCGCGTGGAGACCGACCCTCGCGTTGACGGGGTAATGGACGTTATCCTCGGCTCCAACTGCGGCGCCTGCGGTTATCCGGGCTGCCAGCCCGCCGCCGAGGCCGTAGTTGCCGGCGCGGCTCCCATTGACGTCTGCGTGGCGGGGGGAAAGGAGGTCGCGGAAGCGGTGGCCAGGGTGATGGGTGTACCGCTCGAGATGGGGGAGAGAGGGGTCGCACTGGTTCACTGCAAGGGGGGCTTGAGCGAGTCTGTGCCAAAGGCCCTGTACCAGGGTATCAGCTCTTGTGCCGCTGCCGACAAGATAGCGGGAGGCGGCAAAGCCTGCTCCTACGGCTGCCTCGGGCTCGGCACCTGCAGGGATGTCTGTCCGGTCAACGCCATCATCATTGACGAGAACCACCGTAGATGGGTGGACAGGGACCGCTGCACCGGGTGCGGGCTCTGCGTGGAGGTGTGTCCGCGGCACCTCATCGAGCTCGTCCCCAGGCACCAGGAGGTCCTTGTAGTTTGCAAAAGCGGGGACAAGGGCGGTCGGGCCAAGAGGATCTGCTCTGTCGCCTGCACCGGGTGCAAGAGGTGCGAGAAGGTCTGCGAGGCCGACGCCATCCATGTCGAGGACAACCTTGCACGCATCGACTACAACAAGTGCACCGGCTGCGGCAATTGCATCGAGGTCTGCCCCACCGATGTGATAGTCAGGGTGGTTCCGGTTACATCAAGGAAAAAGGTAACGGCAGGGGCCGGAAAAAAGGCAACCTGATCACCTATAATGGCGCGCCGCACCTGGTGCAGAACTGCTTGCCGGGCTTCACAACCTCACCGCAGGTGCTGCAGAAATTCGCCTCCTTCTTCCTGGGAACTAGTGGTTCAACCGGAGCGACCGGGGCATCAGTAACCGCCGCCAGTAGCCATGAACGCAACATACCTTGTATGCCCCCTTCCGGATGCATGATTATACGTCACCTTAAACGCATACAAAGCGCGCGGATAACGTGTCTTCTAGCGCTTTTGCGCCTTAAAACACGAATGTAAGCCCGATTGCGAGCCCGACAAAGGCGAGCGTCAGGACCGTCTCGAGGGCACCGATCCGCAGAGGATGCAGGCGGGTGCGGACGCCGCTTTCTGGATAAGCCCTGGCGTCCATCGCAAGCGCGAGCTCCTCGGCGTCGTGGAACACCTTCACGAACAGCGGTACAAGGACGGGCACGATATCCCTCACCCGTCGGAAGACGTTCCACGATTCAAAGTCCGCCCCCCGCGCCATCTGCGCCCGCATGACCTTCCTGCCTACTTCCAGGATGTTCGGTATGAACATCAGCGTGATGCTCATCACGGTCGTCACGTGGCCGACCGGTATCTTCAGGCGGCGCAGGGGAGAGAAGAGCGAGGAAAGGGCGTCGGCAAGCGCTAGCGGTGGGGTTGTCATGACGAGCGCCGCGAGCAGGAGTACGAGGATTACTACGCGCGACGAGAATATCAACCCGTTGTACAGGCCTGTATCGGTCACGGTGAGGAATCCCCGGCTGAACACGACCTTCCCGGGGGTGAGGAAGAACTGGAGCAGTGCAGTGATCAATATGATCACCCAGACGGTGCGTAGCGACTTCAGCAGGGGCCAGAGCGGCATGCGCGCCAGGATGAGCACCACCATAAGCATGCCGGCGAACGCGAGGAGCCCCCAGCCGGAACCGTACAGGAAGATGACCACCGCCCCTGCTATGACGGCTATCACCTTCAGGCGCGGGTCAAGGCGGTGAAGCGCCGTTTCCCTGGCGAGGTACTGACCGATGGTGATGTCCTTACCTACCATCGCCCGCCTCCCTGATGGTGCATATCGCCCTGGCGAGCGCGGGGGGGTCCGAGGGGTCTTCGACGACGACGCCCATCCTCGCAAGTCTGTTTGCCAGGACACCCCACTGCGGCAGTCTGAGCCCGAGAGAGATGAGGTCGGCCTCGCTGGAGACAAGTCCGGCGCGGCTTTGCAGGCGTTCGAGTCTCCCCCCTGCGAGTAATGCGTACCTGTCGGCAAGCGACCACGAGCTCGAGAGCTCATGGGTGATTATGATTATCGATGTTCCGCTGCTGTCCCTGAGGCGTACAAGCAGGGCCTGCATGTGCTGCCTCGAGTCGAAGTCCATGCCGATGAACGGTTCGTCCAGTACCAGCACCTCGGGCTCAAGGGCGATCACACCCGCGAGCGCCACGCGCTTTTTCTCCCCTCCGGAGAGCGAGAAAGGCGACCGCCCACCCAGTTCTTCCAGTGAGAGGTCAAAGAGCGCCGCGGCCCGGCGGACCCTGGCTTCAAGGTCGGCTCCTCCAAGGCCGTGGTTGCGCGGGCCGAAGGAGATATCCTTCTCGACGGTGTCCGCGAAGAGCTGGTCCTCAGGTGATTGGAAGAGGAGTCCTACCTTCCTCCTGAGCTCGAGCAGTTCTTTATGGCTCTCGACTTTCTTATCCAGGTAATGGACTGAACCGGACGAGGGCATGAGAAGCCCGGCGCAGACCTGGGCTAGCGTTGATTTTCCGCTACCGTTGGCTCCCCCTATGCACAGGATCTCCGCCGGCTCCACCTGTAAGCTGATATCGGAAATGGCGGCAGCTTCCCCCCGGCCCGGAAGTGGGTAGGAGTATGATACGTTCTCCAGCGTCAGGCGCGGATGCAAGAGAAAAGCTCCTCCACTGTGAGGACCGGGCCGGCCGGCGGGTGGCCCATGGCGGACATCTCCCGGGCCACGATTGTCACGGGCAGGGGATCGAGCCCCATTTCACTGACCTTCGCCGGGTCGTAGAGCACATCGGCGGGGATGCCTTCCGCCCTCACGCGCCCGTTGTCGAGGACGACCACCCGGTCAGCCGTCGCCGCCTCTTCGAGGAAGTGTGTGACGTGGATGATGCCCATTCCCTTCTCCTTGAGGGAGAGGAAGAGCTCCAGTATCCTCTGGCGCGCTCTGGTGTCGAGCATCGAGGTGGATTCATCGCTTACGAGGAAAGAGGGCTCCATCGCCAGGGCACCGGCTATGGCGACAAGTTGCTTCTGGCCTTCCGACAGCCTCAAGGGTTGACGCCCGGCAAGGTCCGAGATCCCCGTGAGCTCAAGGGACCCGTCGACCCGCTCCCTTATGACACCCGCAGAAAGGCCGAGGTTTTCAGGGCCGAACGCGACTTCCTCCTCCACGGTCGTTCCCACTATCTGGGTATCCGGGTCCTGGAAGACCATCGCGATCCTCTTCTTTATCTCGAGGGAGTCCCCCGGTTCCCGGGTGTCCATGCCGCAAGAGATCACCCTCCCTCCGGACGGAGCGAGAAGGGCGTTAAGACAGCGCGCGATCGTTGACTTCCCGGAGCCGTTCCTGCCCAGGATGGAGCAGAACTCGCCCTGCTCAAAAAGGAGGTTGATGCCGGAGAGGGCTTCGCGGTCGGCCCCCGGATAGACAAAGGATAGCCCCTCTACGAGGATCTGTTTGCCCCGGTCGCCGTCCATTGGCTCATTTCACCGCCAGGGAAAGACTCTCGAGCGAGTTCGCCACACGCCTGGAGCAAAACCCGACGAACAGGCCGGTCGGGACCGCGATGATGGCAAGGTACGGCAGGTAGTTGAAGAGCGTCGCATGGCCGACCAGGAGAAAAGCGGCGGCAAGCTGGGTAGCATTGTGAGTCACCGCCCCGGCGACGCTCACCCCGATGATGCTCAGCTGGTCGCTCATGAGCATATAAATGGCTATCATGACCAGCGTGCTCACGAGCCCTCCCGAGAAGCTCAAGAAAAGCCCTATCACGCTGCCGCGAAGCAGCCCGCCGATCAGGCAGCGCAGCACGGTCACCTCGAGCGCCATGGAAGGGCCGAACAGGTAAAGGGCTATGACCGTAGCTATGTTGGCGAGCCCGAGCTTCGCCCCGGGGAGCGGGAGAAGGGGGGGAAAAGTGCTTTCTATGATACTGAGGACCAGCCCGATTGAGACGAGAAGGGCGAGGTTGGTGACGCGTCGCGTGCCCATTATCAATACTCACCTACTCGGTGACGGTGTCCACTCTGCCCGGTTTTCTTTCCCCGGTGATCCTTATCACTACCCGGTTGGGAAGGCAGACTATCTCTTTCCCGGGCGCGTCGACCCAGCCGGTGCCCACGCATATCTTGTCACGGCAGGTGCTCGCGAGCATCCTGGCCCGGCCTTTTTCCACCTCTATCGTGCTCGGACCGAGCATGCCGCGTACGGTATAAGTCTTTCCTGGCTGGTCGGCTGAAAGCTCGATGCGAAGGACCTTCTTCGCGCTCACCTCGACCACGGCGGTGCTCCCCTTCTCTCCCGCGGTGGCCCGGGCAATCATAACCATGGAGGCAACTGACGCGACGACCACAAGGACTGTGAAAACGATGTCGCCGGCCGTTATCTTATTGGATTTATATTTCTTCACGGTATTACCTCTAGCGAAGTATTCGCAGTTTCGCCTGGCACCGGCAGATATTCTACCATCAAACCTGGCATGGCCAGCAATGAGAACGACCGGCGGGGAAGGAAGGTGGTCACAGTAGACGCTTGTAATTGCTTTGCCCGGCAAAGACTTTTATTCGGAGGCTGTCTCAGAAAAATTAACGGCGAGCTCCTCGATTGCGTCTCTGTTCGGAGGATACTCGAGCACCTCGGTTTCTACAGCATCCTCGCTGTCGGCGGCCAGCCCGTGGCGGTCAAGGTAGCCGCGGATCTTGCTCGAAACCCTGTCGGCTGCAATCGTCGCGCCTTCCAGGTTCGTGTTCGGGAACAGGAGCATGAACGTGGCGTCATCCACGCGCGCCTCCTCGTCGACACCACGGAGGTTGTCCCGGATGACCGAGTTTCCGATGTCCCTGGTCAACTTGTTCTTGGCCTTCTTCTCCAGCGGGGTGAAAAGGCCTTCTCCGATCTTGAAGCTCGCCAGCGAGAACTTCAGGCCGTAACGGTCGAACTCGTTTGTTTTATTGTCAAGCAGTTTTGCGAAATACTTGGCGTTGTAGAGGCTGGTTACATCGTCTATGTAGTCATGGTGCTCCAGCTTGACGAACAGGTACTTCAAATGGGTGTTGAGGAAGCCCGCTGCTAAGGCGATTACCCCGTAGACGCCGGTCCTGAAAAGTAAGAGTTCCAGTGCAATAGAAAGCTGGCCGGACATGAACGAGAACGCGACAACCGCGTAGACAGAAGTGGAAATCAGGAAAGCAACAACGGCGCCCTTCATGCCGTAGTGCAGGCCTCCGAAGAGTGCCACGAGGATAAGTGCCTGGCCTACGATTTCCGGTGCCATGTTGGTGCCTGCGACGGTCACGATCGAGGTGCTCACGACCGTGCAGATGCCGACACCCATTGCGAGCAGTTCGAACCAAGAGTACTTCAAGTCTTACCTCCCCTTAAACATATCCCTGGACCATCATAACTGGTGCCCGTGGGGGCAACTTACATCGCCCGTGTTTTTGTCATAGCCGTAAGGACCACCGGCGGGACAATGCGGTATACTTTTCATATATCCATCGGCCACGAGCGTTTCGAGGGCGGGCCGGAGCTTTGGCGTGTTCTCGGCTTCATACGCCTTTATTGCGCTTACAAAGGTCCTGAGGTTCGACAGGCACGCGGCCTCTTGTGCCCGCTTAGTGGTAACGGATACACTTAACAATGCTATCGACACCAGAATCCCAAGGATGGTCACGACTACCAGCAGTTCGACGAGAGTGAAGCCGGCTTCATCAGCGAATACTTTCAGAATGCGTTACATGCGATTCTGCCTTGCTCCGTCTGTTAGAAATATCACCATTATTGCCTGTTTGCGGATGGCTTTCCCTGAACAACACCCGTCAAATTATTATTATCTTTATCGGCTTAAGATGAAAGCTTTATAAGCATAGAAGCGAACCGTAGTATTCATTTAGCAGGAGGCAGAAATTGGTTTCGTCCGAAATATGGCTGGGTGGTCTTCTAATCGTGCCGATCCTGACGTCGCGCTTCCGCCTTGACGGAGGTTCCATGTTCGGTACCGTGCCCAGGGTTCTGTGGGAAAGGAAGGCACCCGCGGACGAGTCCAACCGCATACTGCTCAACGTCAATTCTCTGCTCGTTGAGGCCGGCCGTCAGATTATCTTTGTCGAAGCAGGAATAGGTTCGAAGTTAGACAGCAAGCAGAGAGAGGTCTATGCCCTCTCTGACAGGGATGCCGCCGGGGGGCTTCGGGAGGCGGGAATCTCGGCCGAGGATGTAGACATCGTGATACTCACACACCTTCACTTCGACCATGCCGGCGGTTCCACGGGTTTAAACGACTCGGGAGACCCGGTTCCAGTCTTTCCACGCGCCCGTTTCATCGTACAGGAGGAAGAGCTGAGGGCGGCCCGTAAGCCACATCCACTATCGGCGGGGTCATACGAACCGCGGGACTTCGAGCCGCTTCTCGAGAGTGAGCAGATCGAGACCGTCGATGGTGACAAGGAAGTCGCGCCGGGAGTTTTTGTCGAGCGGACGGGCGGGCATACAAGAGGCCACCAGGTGGTCAGGTTTCTGTCGGGTGGCGAGGAAGCCCTTTACCTCGGTGACCTTGTCCCGACGACGGCTCACCTGAGGCTCAACTGGCTCATGAGCTGGGACCTCGAACCCGAGGTTGTCTACGAGGAAAGGGTGAGGATACTTGCCGACGCGGAAAAGCGGCAGGTCACGGTGTTCTTCTGTCATGACCCGGAGGTAGCCGCGTCGCGTATAAATAGACATTCTCCCTCATCGTACGACCTGGTGGAAAGTACGATTATCAAGGCGGTTCATTGAGTACCATGGAGACTGAGGCGTCGCTGGTGGGGATAACCACAACGATTCCTGTCGAGGTCGTATTCGCGGCCGGCGTTAAGCCGGTGGACCTCAACAACGCGTTCGTATCCCATCCGGCGAGAGGTGAGCTTATCGAGCGCGCCCTTGCCGAGGGGTTCCCGCAGAACACGTGCGCCTGGCTCAAAGGTATATTCGGCGCGGTCATGGAGCAGGGCCCGCGCAGGGTTATTGGCGTGGTGCGGGGCGACTGCTCCGGGACCGGAGTCCTGCTCGAAGCGCTGGAGGCCTGGGGCGTCGAGATCACCCCATTCTCCTTCCCGTTTCCGCCGTCACGGGAGGAGATGGAGCGCGAGATAAAGAAGCTTTGCCTGGCTCTCGGCACCACCATCGAAGAGGCCGAGAAGCGGCGCCATGAACTCTTGCCGGTGCGAGAGCTACTCGTCGAAGTCGACCGTATGTGCTGGCAAGAGAACAGGGTAACAGGCCTCGAGAATCATCTCTGGCTTGTGGGGTCCAGCGACTTCGGGGGTGACCCCAGGCGGTACAGGGAGGAGCTTGAGCGTTTCATCCAGGAGGCTAGGGGGTGCGAGCCGTTTGACGAGAAGGAGGAGATCCCTTTTGCACGAGAGGTAAGGCTCGGTTACCTGGGTGTCCCGCCTATCACCCCCGAGATCTTCTCTCAGGTTGAGCAGCTCGGGGCGCGGTTTGTCTTTCACGAGGTCGCCCGGCAGTTCTCCATGCCCAATCCTACTCGAGACATCATCGAGCAGTACCTTGACTACACGTATCCATATACTCTTCACGCGAGGTCAGAAGACATCAACCACGAGTCCGAGAAAAGGAGCCTTGACGGGCTGGTTCACTATGTCCAGAGCTTCTGTCATCGCAACATGGAAGACGTCGTCTTTAAGAAAGCGCTCGGGGCTCCGCTCCTGACGGTTGAGTGCGACTGCCCCGGCGAACTTGGCGCCGGGGCCATGTCGAGGCTCGAGAGTTTCATACAGGTCATCGGCGAGAATCTCTGAAGTGGTACCATAGTCATCAAGTCTGAAACACTCTAATATCGCGGGGTGCTCTCTGAGATGTACAGGATAGGCGTCAAGTGCCGGTTCAGCGCCGCCCACCGCCTCGAAGGACACCGCGGCCGGTGCTCCCGCCTGCACGGTCACTCCTGGATGGTGGAGGCCGTATTCGCCGCCGATGAGATCTCATCCGGAGGCATGCTTCTCGATTTCGACGATGCTAGAGCCGTGTTGGAAGATGTGGTTGCCCCCTTCGATCACTGCTTTCTGAACGAGGTCGAGCCTTTCGACAGGGTCGCGCCCACTGCCGAGAACGTGGCCAGGGTGGTCTTTGAGCATCTGGACTCGCGAGCCCGCGGTTCCTCGTGGCCGGCCGAGCTCGAATCCGTCAAGGTGTGGGAATCCGAGGATGCCTGGGCCTCCTTCAATAGAGGGTAGAAAGCAGTTGCTCGATTTACAGGAGAACAGATAAATCCATCACCTTTTGTCCCTGGGATTGCGGGAAAGACGGAGAAGATAATTCCTGTCACAGGCTGCTGGTAAAGTAACAGAGGAAGCCGAATCCGGCGAGAATCAAGCCGGGTTCGGTGTGGAGGCTCGCCGGGAGTTCCCCGGAGAGGATAAACGGACGTGGAGGGGAC
>Ga0209840_1000017_pt1 | contig 49413 bp, 42 predicted proteins | sample PersoiDNA2013190_FD_185802 | JGI IMG/M metagenome (GOLD analysis project Ga0209840, IMG submission 185802) | Permafrost soil microbial communities from the Arctic, to analyse light accelerated degradation of dissolved organic matter (DOM) -... | ecosystem: Environmental > Terrestrial > Soil >... | reverse complement strand
GCCCCTGCCGAATGTCAACACACCGTTAACCACTATGTCCGCTGCGACCGTGACTGTCATACCCACCGGGATATCTGCCATGACTGCCACCCTTTCTGGAGAAAAACCAGTATCATACGGTATTCCCTATATTATCCACCATTTACCCATATCAACCTCCCAACATCGTGATTTTACCACTTTCGGGTTCGATATCACCCTCTGAAACCTAATTATGGCTGACACCGGGTCGCGCGCTTACGCCACGTCCACAGAACAGCCCGATTCGCCGGTGTCTGAAGATGGTTGACCGCTTTTTTCTATTCATCTGGGCTTCCTCCCGCATGGTCAGGTCGGAACGGTTCCAAGGGAACGGATACGATCAAGGAGGCGCTCGAACAGCTCGCCAGGAACGGCGACCTCGGCCATCTGGAAAATTGTCCTTCTTGAGTGGCTTATGACCTTCGCCCCTATCTTGATAAGTTTCAGCTGGATGCTCCTGAGCGACCAGTGAGACACCTTGCCAGGCAGGGCGAACATGAGAGCGGCGGCTTGAGCTTCTGAAAGTTGGGAGAGAAAGCCAGCGCAATGCGCGATGCGGGACGGCTGTCCCCTGATAACGGGAAAACCATGCCGGAAGGGCTCGAATGGATAAAATGCCGGCGTTGGAAGCGGTAAATGGAGGATGTCGGATAACGTAAAGGATATACAGGAAGTCAATCACAAGATGGGCGTATTGTGTTTTCCCGGAGAGCTGACCCACTGATATGAACTCCAGGCTGTGCATATTCTGTCATCTTGCCCATCGACGACACTTTCGCTAGAATCGGGCGTGCGGTTCGAACGGTATTTCAGGGACAGGTTTGCCTTGTACGGAAACCTGGGGGTGCCATGAAGAAGCTCATCATAGCAACCATCTTGACTTCCTTTATTTGTCTGTTCCCTGCCATAGCGCCTTCGACCGCGTCGGCTGCCGACGGCGTTTCTGTTCTCCCGTACGAACTGAACAGCGCTCTTCCCGGCACCGACCGACAGTTCTCGTTCGTGCACATGACGGACCTTCATATCGGGGAAGGGTCCGACGACTATGGGACGGCCGGCTATGAAGATTCTCCGCCTCCCGGCGACGTGGGAGCCCCGGCGGTAGCCCTTCGAAACTCCGTGAACTGGGTGAACGCAAACTGCGATAAGGGCGGGATCAGGTTCGTGATAATAACCGGGGACATAACGGATAGCGCCGAGAAGTCGGAGTTCCTGAAGGCGAAGGAGATACTAGACAGCCTTTCTGTTCCCTATGTCCCGATGCTCGGCAACCACGACGTCTGGCCGTACACCGCTTCGGCCGGCACCCAGTTCCCGATCGGAGACCGGTACTTCAGCGAGGTCTTCGGGAGCCAGTTCGATAGGCTCCGGGACCTGCTGCCGGGGTGGGACGATGGGACCCGCAGCACTCCCATCTGGAACGGCGAGGCCGACAGCACATCCGGCGCGGACGCGGGGTGCGTCTCCTATTTTCAGAATTTCGCGTTTGACTACGCGGGTTACCATTTCATCTGCGGCGATTTCAACACTAGGAATTTCGTGATAAACGGAAAGGGAGCTATGCCGGAAGGCGACCTGTTCGATTCTTCAAAGTGCCAGGGGACTTGGCCTTGGTTCAAGGACCATTTCAACGCGTACCCCCATAAGGCGTCAAAGAACGTGCTCATGTTCTCACACCAGCCGTTCTTCTCCATCCCCATTGTCAATTTCGACAGCACAGAGTACGGGACCATAACCGGCTTTCTCGGATTTGGTGATAACGGGGACGTCTCAGGCGTCTGCGTGGGCGGGCACATCCACCTTGACTATGACTATTACATCTCTGACAGTGGTAAGGAGGTCTGCCCCGCGTTCTGGACGGGGGCTAACAAGGATGGGACCGGGCACCTGAGGGTGGTCGACGTATGTGGGAAGACGGCGAATAACTATTCGTGGTTGGTAATCGTCCTCGGCGTGTCCCTCTTCGTCCTTCTCACCGTACTCTTCATCGAGCGAAGACGTCGTAAAAGAATCTAGGTTGGTGGCCGCGATCTACCGGCTCCGTATACCTGGCGGTCGATCGCAAACGCCATACTCACGAGTGGAATCAATCCGTACGCTCAGCAGTTCGGAACCCGCTTCGTCCAGGATGGTGTTGGATGTCATGATGAAGCCCCCGCCTCTTCCCACCTCGTCGATGATCATACCGGTGCATGCCGGTGGGACTTTCAGTTCAGCGGATCTCTCCTACCTGCCGCATGATATTTCTCTTGCCCTTCGTTTGCGCTCGCCGCTGAACCTGTACCATGCACTACCCGTGGCCTCCACCAACCTGAAAAGGTTTATTGCCATCGGTTCCTTCATCGACCACCGGCCGTAGCAGACAGGTCGTGCATTGGTTTTACGCGCTGGATCCAAGGTTACTTCTCCGACGATCACGCCTTCTTCATCACCCAGTTGTGACTTCAGAGTACCATCGGAATCGACTATCGTGGACAGCCCCGGGAAACTAGAATCCTGCGCAACGAAAGGTAAAAATGGAACAGGGGATTGCCAGCGTCCGCATTTGTTGGCCATGATCACCGGAATGCCGAGCAATCGGGCATAATAACCTGCCAGGCCCTTGAGGCCCTCGTTATACATGTCGACGGCCTTTTGCGGAAACAATGGACCAGGCATCGGTGACGGCGCCGAATGAGGCATGAGCATCATGTCCACCGATTGCGCATACATCAGTTGCGGTGTGTACGCCAACTGGTTCTCATAGCAGATGCCCACCCCGACCTTTCCCAGCTCGGTCTTTATGACATGCGGGCCTGGATTTCCTTTGGTGAAATAGGCTTCGGCAAACGCCGGCGTTTGCTTTCGCACCCTTCCGTCTTCCTTACCGTCCGGGTTGGCCAACACGAACGTGTTATAGAAGTCCTCCCCGTCGGCTTCGAGAAAGCTCGCACCCAGCCAGACGCACAGCCTCTTTGAGTTCTCCCTCAACCACTTCACGGTCGGCCCGTCTTCTGGCTCGCCTGCGTCCCAGATGGCCCTGGAGAAGATATAGCCAGTTGCCAAAAACTCGGGAAGCAGAATGACCTGCGCACCTTTCTGTGCTGCATCGTCAACAAAGCGTAGAGCGTGGTCGAGGTTGGGTTCGATCTGGCCGTTTTTCGACTCCATCTGCACCGCCGCCGCTCTCAGGGTCCTGGCTTCTGATTCCACCTTTCCCACACCCCCCGGATTCGCATATCGATAATCAATATCTTTTGCCCTCAATAATCAATTGGGGAAAGTTCATTGATAATCCTTCTTACAATCCCGAGCGCCTAGCGACGGGGAGGTTGACCGTAATCATGTGTCGAACGGCCGACTGCTGCTATAGTTGCGCCGGGAGGCGGGGCATGAATGAAGATCAATAAACTGACACCTGAAGAGGAGAGAGTCATTATCCACAAGGGTACAGAGCCGCCTTTCAGCGGGGAGTACGAGGCCCACTTTGAGCCGGGGGTCTACGTCTGCAAAAGGTGCGGTGCTCCGCTCTTTCGGTCTCAGGATAAATTCGACGCCGGCTGCGGCTGGCCCAGCTTCGACGATGAAATAGACGGAGCCGTTAAAGAGTTCCCCGATCCGGATGGCACGCAGACCGAGATAGTATGCGCCGGCTGCGGCGCCCACCTCGGGCACGTGTTCACCGGCGAAGGATTCACGCCGAAGAACACCAGGCATTGCGTAAATTCGATCTCATTGAGGTTCAAAGATGCAGGATAAACTCGAAAGAATCGCTCTGGGCGGTCGCCCTCATATATCCGGCAGGCACACTCGCACACCCTAGGGACCACGTCACCCTGAGCAGGATGTCGCCTCGCCGGCGCAAGCTGGCCGAACTCCTTGATATCGGCGCTTTTACTCGCGAAGGGGTAATACACGGCGACTAGCGGAAAAGCCCGTCAGCAAGGGAAATGTTACACCTTCTGGAACGCAAGTCGGAAAGTCAGACTAGGCCGGGAAACCGGAAAAAAAAACCGGGCTGAGAGCCCCGCCTAAAGGATGTGGCTAAAGGACAGGTTGCATAGGTTTGACTAAAGGCCCGGAAACTATAGAATAATCTTGACTTTTCATTGGGAGCCCGGATTATCGGGGACGTCTTGCTTGTGAGAACTTCTTCAAGATTTCGATTGAGCCCGTCCACTAAACATCTTGATTAGCTTGGACCTACCGGTTTTCGAAGAGAGGTGAGGCAATTGACCGACTGGAAGGACGAGGTGGAGGAGATAGTCTTCGAGGGAAAGATAGCGGTGCCCTACACATGGACGGTCGGCAGTACCTTGAGCAAGTGGTACGGCGAGTTACGTGACAACGCGAAGATCTGGGGTAACCGCTGTCCGTCCTGCGGGAGGGTGTTCGTACCTCCAAAGATCAAGTGCAACGAGTGCTACAAGGATTTGAGCGACTGGGTGATGCTTCCCGGCACCGGCACCGTCGAGACCTACACGGTGGTGCACTACGAGGAGCCGAAGCTCCACCCCAGGAAGGCCCCCTTCGTATACGGGGTTGTCAAGATGGACGGGGCCGACACCGGCCTGGTCCACCTGATCGACGAGGTGGAGCCTGAGAAGGTGAAGGTGGGCATGCGTGTGGAGGCGGTGCTCGCCGAGGAGCGCGAGGGTGCCATCATGGACATCAAGTACTTCCGCCCCATAGCGTAAGCGGCGCCGGGTAAGAGCAAGAACGGTGGTGAGACAAGTGGAGAGAGTGGCAGTAATAGGAGTCGGGCAGACCAGGTACGAGCGGGGAAAACGGGAGACGTTCTCCGAGCTCGTGTTCGAGGTCGCGACCAAGGCGCTTGAGGACGCGGGCATAGACATCACGAAGATCGACAACATCGTGTCGATATCAAGCGACTTCTGGGACGGCAGGACGATATCCAGCATGGCGATCCAGGACGCCGCCGGTGCGTACGGCAAGGACATCACCACGGTTGAAGGCGATGGGACTTTCGGGGTCCTCTACGGGATGATGAGGATCCTCTCGGGGAGCTTCGGGGTCACGCTCGTGGTATCGCACCACAAGGGCACGGAAAGCAGCATGAACGGGATCACCAACACCTCGTTCGATCCCCTGGTGGAGAGGAAGCTCGGGCTCGACGCGGTATCGTCGTCGGCGCTGCAGGCGCGCAGGTACATGTCAAAGTACGGGATCTTGGAAGAACAGTCCGCGCTGGTGTCGGTCAAGAACCACGGCAACGCGAAGCGCAACCCGCTGGCGATGCTCCCTATGGACATCACGGTGGAGGACGTGATGAACTCGCGGATGCTCGCGACACCGCTGAAGAAGCTGGACTGCTCGCCTGTTACCGACGGGGCCTGCGCCATGGTGCTGGCGGCGGAGCGCGAGGCAAAGAAGCTCACGACTCTCGCAAAGCGGGTATGGCTCAAAGGCGTGGGACACTGCACAGACGCGTACCGCCTCGGCGACCGGGACCTCGCCGACACGCGGGCATTGAAGAAAGCCGCGAATAAGGCTTACGAAATGGCAGGTGTCGGACCCGCCGACATCGACCTGGTGGAAGTGTACGACGCTTTTTCATACATGGAGCTGATGTGGCTCGAGGGCCTCGGCTTCTGCGACGACGGCATGGCGGCTGAGCACATGGAGCGCGGGCTCTTCGACTTCGACGGGAAGATGCCCGTCAACGCCTCGGGCGGCCGCTTGAGCGCCAACCCCGTGCAGGTGGCCGGGCTAGCGGAGATGGCCGAGTGTGTCCTCCAGCTTCGCGGCGAAGCGGGGGACCGGCAAGTGGAGAGGGCCGGGATAGCGCTGGCGCACGGCATAAACGGGATGTGCGGCCAGGCACACTGCGTTTGGGTACTGGGCAAATAGGGGGAATGCGGTATGGGTAATCGAGTCGGAGTAATAGGTGTCGGTCAGACACATCACGCGGCGAAGCGCCTAGACGCGTCCGGTGTCGAGCTCATCGCTGAAGCTGTGACCCGTGCGCTTGACGACGCGGAGCTTACCATCGACCAGATAGACGCCGTGGTGATCGGCAACATGGACCACTTCGAGAACATCAACTACGTGGACATGTGGGCGACCGACGGGCTGGGCTCTTTCATGAAGCCGGTCTTCAAGGTGACCACCGGCGGGACCACGGGGACTACCGTTGGCATGTGCGGGTACTACCACGCGGCCTCGGGGCTTTTTGACGTGGTGCTCGCCGTGGGCTGGGAGAAGAACTCGGAGTCGGACACGCAGGCGGCCATCGCAACCTGCGCGAACCCGGTACTGGAGAGGGACCCGTTCGCGGGCGCCATCGGCCCGCTGGCCACCGAGTACTCCATGTACATGAAGGCCTACGGGGCGACCGAGGAGGACGCGGCGCTCGTCGCTACCCGGGACCGCAACAACGCCCTCAACAATCCGTACGCCCACAACAGGATGGCGTGCACCGTGGAGGACGTCATGAGCTCCCCCATGCTTTCCTACCCCATCAAGTTCCTCGACATGTGCCCCCGCTCCGACGGCGCCTGCGCGGTGATATTCGCCTCGGAGGAGAAGGCGAAGAGGCTCTGCCCGAGGCCGGCGTGGGTCCACGCGTCGGTCGTGCGCCACGACTACACGCACTTCGGAGACCTGGAGTGGCAGTGGATGCCGACGCTTGAGCGCGGCTCCGCGGCGGCGTACAAGATCGCGGGCATCACCGATCCCCTGAAGCAGTTCGACGTGGCCGAGCTTTACCTTCCCGCCTCGACCTGCGGCGTGAAGTGGATGGACTCCCTGTGGTTCTGCGACAAGGGCGGCGCGCCCGAGCTGATCCGCAAGAACACCTTCGGCATGGACGGTGTGTTGCCTATCAACCCGTCGGGAGGCGTAATATCGACGAACCCGATCGGGGCTACCGCGCTGATACGCGTCGGCGAGGCGGCCTGGCAGATAATGGGCAAAGCCGGCGACCGCCAGGTGCCGGACGTCAACAAGGCCCTGGCAACCGGTTTCGGCGGGTGCAGTTGGTCGGACATCATGATACTCGGCGCGGATTTGCCCTAGGTCCTTAAGGGAGGAAAAAGAAATGGGAATATACAAGAACAAGCGAAAGATCACCCACACCCCCGACGGGTATGAACTGATGACCCTCGAGTCCGGGCCGGTGGAGTACGACTTCAACTGGCACCTCGGGGCTTACTGGAGCAAGTTCCTCGCCGAGATGCGGGACAACAAGCGCTTCATGGGGGTGAAGTGCCCGGAGTGCGACAGGGTATTCATCCCTCCGCGGGAGGTGTGCGGCAGGTGCTATGTCGCGATGAACGAGTGGGTAGAGGTCGGCGAGGAGGGGGAGCTCCAGGGCTTTACGGTCGTGCGTTTCCCTTACATCGACCCGAACACCGGCGGGCTCATGCAGGTGCCGTATACCGCGGTCTGGATAACGCTCGACGGGGCGGACACCCGCTTCATGCACTTCTGCGACGAGCACGACGAGTCGAAACTGGATGTCGGCATGAGGCTGCGGGCGGTCTGGGAGGATGAGCCCCGCCCAACTTCCATCCACGCCGTGAGGTACTTCGAGAAGATCGAGTAGCAAAAATGCAATAATGACACATCAGTGCCAGGCACCATTGTGTCATTTATGGACTGAGCCGGGTGCATGAAACCCGGCTCTTTTTCCTATTAGGGCTTCTTCTTTAACCTCTCCACCTCTTTGTCGATCATCCGGTCTCTCGTGGCCTCGCCCCTGTATCCTGCTAGGTAACCGAAAATGTGGAACGCGAGCCCGACGCCCCAGCCCGCCATGACCCACAGAAACCAGGGATAACCGGCTCCCGTCAAAGCCCAGACGACGACCAGAAAGCCGTTGATGATCGCGTATGTACCCATGTGCTGTAGAAGCTCGATTCTTTGTTTGACCCTCTTTTCCGCCTTTGCCCTCAGTTCCGGCTGAGGGGGTTCTACCGGGGTGAAGTCATCCGCGCTCAACTTGTTACCTCCTTTGTCCGGCGGCTGCCTGCCCGTTCAGTGCACGGCTCAGGCCCCTGCCCATGCGCGACATCGTGCTTATGACCAGCAAGTATTCCCCGGTCGGACCGCGGAGCGCCGAAATTCGGCCTCCTCGAGCTTATCCTTCCAGGAGGATCCTTTTTATATACTGGTACCGCTCTGCCGTCTGCTCGATTATCTCTGGCGGGAGCTCCGGCGGCGGGGGCTTCTTGTCCCAGTCGAGTGTCTCGAGCCAATCACGCAGGAACTGCTTGTCCAGGTTTTCCTGGTCGTGCCCCGGCTCGTGTGAGTCCTTCGGCCAGAACCTGGAAGAGTCGGGCGTGAATATCTCGTCAATAAGGATTATCTCCCCGCCGCGGAGGCCGAACTCGAACTTTGTGTCGGCGAGTATTATGCCGCGCGCCTCGGCAATTTCGCTCCCGCGCGTGTAAAGGTCCAGGCTGATACGCTTTATGCGTTCCGCGAGGCCGGTCCCGACCTGCTCGACCACCGACTCGAACGAGATGTTCTCGTCATGTTCCCCCAGCTCCGCCTTCGTGGCAGGCGTGAAAATAGGCTCGGGCAACAGCGCTGCTTGCGGAAGGCCTGCGGGCAGTGCTATGCCGCTAATGCTTCCCTTCTCCTTGTACTCGCTCCAGCCTCCGCCCGCCAGGTAACCGCGCACAACGCATTCAACAGGTAAAGGCTCGGCCCTTCGCACGAGCATAGAGCGGCCCCCGAGCTCTTGCCTGAACTCTCGAAGCTCGGGTGGCAGCTCACCCATGTCTGTTGAAACGACGTGGTTCTCTATGATGTCCTCTGTCTTCTTGAACCAGAACTCCGCGAGCCGGTTTAGGACGACGCCTTTCCCCGGGATCCCCTGCTCCATGATGACGTCGAATGCGGATATGCGGTCGGTGCTTATTATCAAGAGGTTCTCGCCGACCTCGTATATGTCCCTGACCTTTCCCCGCTTGAAGATAGGAATGGACAAAAAGCCGGTATCGGTTATCGCTTCCATCGAACCCCCATAAAGTGATTACCCGGGGCATCGGCAACACCCCGGGTAAAATACTACACTATTCGGCTCGACGGCTACGGGGCCGGCAGCTCCTTGGGAAGCTTCCCCCGGTCTGCCAGCTTGAAGCCCGCCTTCAGCCAGATCGGATAGGTGGCGAAAAGAAGGGCTGCGAGGATGTGCCCCCCGGTGCCCACGTTCTCGTGGTCGAAGTTGAACACCCCGCTGTTAATCATCCAGTCACGGCCCGACTCGGCCCCGCACATCTCCCATATCCAGCGTGTCCACTCCAGGTTGAAGTAGAGGGATATGCTGGTCATGTAGAAGATGGCTATGGTGGCGATGCCCAGGAACCACTTCGTCTTCTGCTTCTTGTCGGCGTCTTCGACGAACTTGTTCACGATCTTGCCGAGCAGCCAGCCGATCGACACCAGCCACGGCCCGTCGATCAGGAAGCTATCGTACGGCAGCAAATCCACCACCCCTTCATTTATCGCCTGTGCCTGACCCCATTTTTGCTACATCGGTGCCTGGCACCGATGTAGCATTTGGCCTATATCCCGTATCCAAGCGTATCGCTCCCGCCCGTGCACCAGCCGTGGTAGTTGAAGTACATGGGCCTCTCGGCAACGATCTCGCTGCTTCCCTCCACCACGATAGAGACGTCCTGGTTGGCTCCCACGTCGGCAAGCACGTCGCGGGTGTACCTCTTCTGGGGTGCTACCACCACGCTCTTCTCTATGTTCGCCCCGGTTCCCAGCATGTACTTGAAGGTTACCGTCGCGTTGGTGGAACCCGGGTTCATGACCGCTATCCAGGTCGCGAAGTCGGGTAGTGTAGTGCCCTCGGCGAAGTAGAAGCTCTTCTTGGGGGTGTTGCAGCCCATCACGTCGTGGCCGCCGTTCCAGGCGTTGTGGTAGTTGAAGTACATGGGGCGCTCGGCAAGGATAGGCACACCCGTGGTGGACTCTATCTTGAAGGAGGTGTCCACGTTCGCGCCCAGTTTTAGCTTCACGTCCACGGTGAGGCGGCTTGTCGCCCCGACGGTGACATCCTGGTACTGGGTCCCCGCCTGGTCGGTGAAGTAGGTGATTCTCACGGGAGCAGCCGTGGAAGTGGCGTTCTGCAGGCATATCCATTCCTCGAAGGCCCCGTCCTGGGCGTTGTCCCTCGTTGTCCCCTCGGCGAAGTAGAAGGTGGTGTCCGCCCCAGGAGCTCCCACCACGTCGTGACCGCCCGTCCACTTGTCGTGGTAGAAGAAGTACATAGGACGCTCCGCCGCGATGGGCTGGTTACTCGTGACCACGCAGGAGACGTCGTGGTCCTTTCCCACCTCCAGGTTCACGTCCACGGTGTAGCGGCTCGTCTTCTTAACCGAGTAGTTCCTCTCCACCGTCTGCCCGGTTTCGAGCAGGTACTTCACGTTCACGGTGGCATCCGTAGTCCCCGGGTTCTGCAGGCACAGCCACTGCTCGAAGTATCCGTCTATAGCGTTACTCCTGGTGGTACCCTCAGCGAAGTAGTAGGTGGTACGGGGCTGCGGCACACCGATGACGTCGTGTCCGCCCGTCCACTTGTTGCGGTAGTTGAAGTACATGGGCCTCTCCGCGAGGATGAGCTGGTCCGACTCCACGAAGGTCGATACGTCCTTGTCCTTGCCCAGGAAATCGTTGACGCTTACAGTGTTTCTACTCTTGGGGTTCACGCTGACGTCCTGGGTGGTGGTAGAGCCGTCCGCGAGCATGTAATGGAGCTTCACGTTGGCGGCGGTGGCACCGGGGTTCTGCAGGCACAGCCACTCCTCGTACCTGCCGTCAATGGTGTTGTCCCTGGTCGTCCCCTCTGCGAAGTACCAGGTCTTGGAAAGAGTGATAGTGAAGGTGACCTGGTTCGAGTCCCCCCTCGAGGTGTGCACCTGCACTGGGCCGGTTGTGGCCTTGTCCGGGAAGAGAGCCTGGATGGCCAGATCGCTCCATGAGAGTATCTTGGCCGTCACCCCGTTGAATGTAACCGTGCTGTCCCCCTGCTCGACCCCGAAGTCGTGTCCCTGGATAGTGACCTCGGTCCCGTACGGGCCGGAGTCGGGGACCAATTTATCGATGGAGGGAGCGATTGGGGTCTTGTAGACCTCACCGCCTGGCGCAAAGTTTGCGGTCTCACCGAACATCATGCCGTTGTATGTTGCAAGCAGGGCGGCAGTGTTGTTCGTGTTATTGAAACCATTTTCGGAAAAAGCGGTGAAGCTGTTCCCTTCCCTCTTGTATATCCGGCACCCGGTTGGGTTCCAGGCGGCCACGTAGAGGTCGGCCCCCCTGACGAAAGGCTGGTAGAAGAAATTAGTGCCCTGATCGAGTACGCCGGACAGGGACATATTTGTCCAACCCGTTCCGTCGTACGACCAGAGCTCCGCCGCGGCGCCTCCTGATACGAGATTGCCTGTTCCCAGGTATAGCTTGTTTTCAACTTGCGAACCGGCGACCTGCCCCGTGGCTTGTGTCGCGGGCCAGGAGCCCGCTCCCGGCTGTCCAACCCTTGTGAACGTGGCGCCGTCGTAGGAATAGACCTGCAGGCCGTCAGCTGTGTTCATCACCGGGAGGATGAGCTTTCCGTCAAGTTCGCTGTACTCGATGCCGGAGATAGACTCGTTGTCGACATCACCGAACCCGGGTGCGGTTATCGTCCCTGCGGCGCCCAGGCCTACGATCTGGGTCCAATTCTGACCGTCGAACTCGAACAATCTCAGGCCTGTACCCGCGGGGTTTCCGCGTCCCACGGAGACCAGCAGTTTGTTCTTGTACACCACGATCGGATTGACCTGATCATAGCCACTGCCCAAGTCCCAGCCGTTCTCTTTCAGCTTGGTCGGGTCCCCGGTCCCGCTCCACTTCCAGAGTTGGCCACCGGTGTTCGTGTTCTGTGTGCCTATGTAGACAGAATCCCCGTAGAGGGCCCAGGGCATCAGCTTGGTGTTATTTGGATCATTGAAACCCGGCTGGTAAAGCTGGTGGAAGGAAGTGTCGTAGGTGTACATCGTGGCCGGCGTTGCCGCGAGGGACGCCGTACCCACAGTCAGCTTGCCGTTGATCAATACCCCGGGAAGTATCGCATCATTGTTAGGGTCGGTAATCCCGTTATCCGCGATCTTCGTCCACGTGGCAGGCGCGGCGAAGCTTACCGGCACCGCGAACAATGTCGCCACCAGTGCCAGGCACGCGATGATGGCGATTCTCTTGACTAGAGCCTCTCTGAGCATGACCCACTCCTTTCGTCCGGGCGGCTTTCTGCCTGCGTGAAAACACACAGCCGCTTTATCGGTCTCATCTACTTACATCTTTATACGCGCCTGGCAGGAAATCACAGACATCGAAATACGGGCCGGCTTTCCGCGGCATTTATTGTCAATATTTTAACACTACTCGCATAGAGCCCTTGCGAGCATCTCGCCGGTGAGCTCAAAGGGCGGGTGAGCAGCCGAACGGCCGCGGGGTGACGGGCGCTGTGCGCAAGAAAGGGGTCAGGCCTTCTTCTTTGCTGGTATAATCAAAGGCCTGGGAGGGGTGCCCGAGTGGCCGTAAGGGAGACGCCTGCTAAGCGTTTTACCGGGGAGACCTGGTACGTGGGTTCGAATCCCACCCCCTCCGCCAGAATGCAACACCGGTGCCAGGCACCGATGTGTCATTTGCGCCCGTAGCTCAATTGGATAGAGCGTCCGGCTACGGACCGGGAGGTTCGGGGTTCGAGTCCCTGCGGGCGTGCCAGACAGACAAGCGGTGGGGAAGGGCAATCTCCACCGCTTTGTTCTGTGACGAAATAACTATTTGTTTCTTGCGTTGGAAGAGGCGTGAAAATTTCTAGAGGCCCAGTTCCCTCAGGTCCCGAAGTGCGTCGCTGTTATCGTCCTCGAGCAGGAGAGGGCAATCCTCCACGCTTAGATTCCCCTCCGCAAGTTGGGATGCGAAGGCCATGCAACTCGGGAGTCCGCAATCGCCACAGTTGGTTTGTGGGAGTTGCTTCAGGATGTCCAATATCCGGGGCTTGGTCTTTTTGCTGAAATCGGGGGTTATCTCACTTCTTCTCTCCCATATCTCGTTTATTTTCGCGATTGCTTTGTCTAATACTTCGCGCGCCTGCTTGCGGTCCAGGATCATGTTCACGGCCAACTCATGCGGACGCAGGGCATATTCTCTATCGCCTTCCTCCCATACTATGAACTGGTTGTTTTCGCCATAGAGGGGTCGGTCCAAAACCGCGTTGAGATACGGCATGACCTCCGAGACATCGTCCGCAATGTGGGCCTTTGCAGAGTAGATGGAGGCTCCCGGCGCGCAACCAGGCTCACAGAGTTCGAGTTCGTAGCCCTCGATCAACAATGTTGCCCCCCAGGTTCTCGTGTGCTGATATCCAATATAGATGTATTCGGGGTCTCCTTCAATGTCCACGAGATCACCGAGTATGGGTCGTTCCGGTTTTGGTAGGGGGACTACTCCCTTGTAGATTAGAATAGAAGACGTGAAGACCAACCGTGAGTTCATGCAAATAGCAATCGAGGAGGCAGAGCTCGCATTAGAAGCGGGAGAGATCCCCGTGGGCGCAGTTCTGACGAAGGACGGGGAAATAATCGCCCGTGGCCACAACCGCCGGGTCGAGACGGGCGACCCGACGGCCCATGCGGAGGTCCTTGTGTTGCAGATGGCAGGAAAGCGGGCCGGGGACTGGCGGCTTGAGGGGGCGACTCTATACGTCACGCTGGAGCCCTGCCCGATGTGCGCCGGCGCAATAGCGCTGGCCCGCATAGAGAGAGTAGTCTTCGGGGCCTCGGAGCCGCGCGCCGGCGCCGGAGGCTCCGCCTACAACATCCTCGAGGACGGCAGGCTCGGTCACCGCGTCCAGGTCATTGCCGGCGTCATGGAAGAAGAATGCAGCCGTCTTTTGCAGGGCTTCTTCGATGATTTAAGATAGAGAGCGGAGAGGTGTCCGAGTGGCCGAAGGAGACGGTCTCGAAAACCGTTGTGGGCTTTAGTCCACCGTGGGTTCGAATCCCACCCTCTCCGCCACAGATTCGTAGCGTTAATCGTAGAAGATGCTGCTATGAGCTCACCCCACTCTAATCGGACACGCTCACTTCGCCTTTCGTCTTGGGTGCTTTATCCATAACCATTTTCGCGCGCCAGAGGATATAAAGTGGCCAACCAAGCGGGCCGATGATTAGATAGGTTAAGCTACCAAGGATTCACCCCTTGTATTGCTCCGACCTTGAACTTGTGAACGCTGTAGAGGTAATTCGATGGCCGAAAACAAGGGGCAACTATCCCCGGACAACGGGAAATCACGCAGCCGGGAGCTGAGAGGACGGGGTCGGTCGGCGAACACACGACAGAATCCAGTCAACCGTGCCTGAGAGGCCGAAATCGTGTTAGGATGTCAGCGTTGGAGGAGGCATATGGGGAATACCAGTTTGATGAAAGGAAGGGTGGAGAATGGAGCAGTTTGAGATCGCATACCCTATTCTGCCCGATATAATAGCCGACTACGCCAAGTGGCAACCGGACAAGGAAGCGGTGATCTTCGGCGAGAAGCGTATAACCTGGTCGGAACTCAACCAGGAAATCAACAGGGTGGCCAACGCCCTCAAGGACGTAGGAGTCCAGAAAGGTGACAAGGTGTGCACCCTACTGGATAATTCGCTCGAGATGCTTTACCTGATCTTCGGGATAACTAAGGCGGGTGGCGTGGTGGTACCGCTTTCCCCCTGGCTGCAACAGGACGCCGTTTCCATGATGATCGAAGATAGCGATGCGAAGGCCGTCTTCGTCGGGCCGGGACGGGAAAACTTGATATCCCCCGAGCTGATAGGGAACAAAACGATAAGCGAGGAAAGCATCTTCACCGTGGGCTATGAGAAAGAGGGCTGGCCCTCTTACCGGCAGTTCATAGCCAAGGCCTCAACCCAGGAGCCTATGGTGAAGATCGACCCCACGGGCGATTTCAACGTCATATACAGTTCGGGAACTACCGGTACGCCCAAGGGGATCGTGCATACCCATTACGCGCGTTCCATGTTCGGATTGGCCCTAAGCTACGCACTCCGGATATACAGCGATTCCAGGTCTTTAGTAACCACTCCCCTGTTCACCAACGGCACCTGGGTCATAATGCTTCCCACCATTGTCGTGGGGGGCACTTTGATAATCATGCCCAATTTCGATATCCTGGAGTCCCTGAAGCTTTCCCAGCTGGAGCGACCCTCCCACGCCTTTATGGTGCCGACGCAATACTACGTGATCTTAAATGATCCGAGGTTCGACGATTACGACCTTTCCTCCTACAGCGTCTTGATCAGCGCCGGGGCGCCGATGATGAAGGAGATGAAGCTCGAGATCATAGAGAGGTTCGGATGCGACTTAACCGAGCTATACGGGCTGACGGAGGGAATGGCTACTTTCTTGGCGCCGCAAGATGTTATTCGTAAATGCGCCTCGGTGGGAAAACCGATAGGGGGTACGGACATCCGCATCATCGATGAGGGCGGCAGGGAATTGCCCCGGGGAGAGATTGGTGAGATCGTTGGTTATGCCGGGCCGGCCATGATGAGGTGCTATTATAAGCAGCCCGAGAAAACCCGGGAAGTGATGTGGTTTGATGAGAAAGGAAGGGCCTATATAAGGTCCGGGGATATCGGAAAGTTGGACGAAGAGGGCTTCCTTTACATCCTGGACCGCAAGAAGGACATGATCATCTCGGGGGGAATGAACATCTACCCCAATGATATCGAGAACATCTTGAGAACGCATCCGGAGGTCATGGATGTTGCGGTCATCGGCATTCCGCATAAGAAATGGGGCGAGACGCCGCTAGCGCTGGTGATTCCCAAGCAGCAGGCCTCGGTTTCCGCCGACGAGCTGAAGGAATGGGTAAGCAAGCAGCTCGCCAAGCATCAACGCGTTAGTGCAGTTGAATTCCGCGACTCCTTCCCTCGCAATGCCCTGGGTAAGGTGCTCAAGCATGTACTGAGAGAACCCTACTGGAAGGAAGAGTAAGAATGAGGGGAGATGGCAGGTTAAGGATAGTGAAAAAAGGGGTCGAGTATTGCATAGCCCGCCTTTTCAAGTTTATTCGGGTGGAGTTTTTGCTGTAGTAGATTCATTTCCCTTAACTGCTTGTTTTTGTCAGGGTCCTTATCCCGGCACTTGACGGAGTAATAGGTACGTTGATAACCGCCCGACCTGACGACCGAAGGCGAAACCTTAAATTTCTTCCCGCAGATTTTACAGGTAAGCTCTACTTTATTTCGTCCCTGCCAATCGTGCTGACATTCTAGCTTAATATTTGTTTGGCCGACGTCTTCATATCCGACGCACCAAACATCGTTTTTATCGAGAATGGAAACGGAGTTAATACTGGAATCAGGGTTAACGGCCCGGCTGTCTTGCTTCCATTTCTTGTCTCGGTAAATGAATACCGTTTAAACTGTAAAAGTCACCAGCTCACCTGACACATTCTAACATCCTCAACAGCAAAGCAGTCGTCCGTCCCTTTGGGTAGACTTGTCTAATTATTGCCTTATACCTATCCCTGCATGGCCCGCTTTACGTCTTCGTTGACGACGTGGTTGTAAATCTGGGTGGTGGATACCCAGGCGTGGCCCAGGGCCTCCTGGATCACCCGTAGGTTGACGCCGCGGCGCATCATCTCAGTAGCGCAGGTATGACGTAAAACGTGTGGAGTAACTTGGGAAGGATTCTAACCCGCCGGTCCTTTCAAAAGACCGTAGGACCGGCTTTCACCGGTCTTACTGGAAGGTCTTACCTCACTGATACTGATAATCACTGAGGTACAGCTGCCATTAGATTAGATTCTCGCCCCCTGTAGCATCAAATGCTCAACAAATCGCTTTCTAATGCATGCTTAAGCAATACAAGGGGTGAATCCTTCCTGTTTCATATGATTAATGCGGGCTTAAAGGATACTGCAAAGCAGAAGTTGTGACATTTGGGCGGTGCAACTCGTGATAGAATTATGGCCCCGGCCGCAGTACGCATAACGGCCGGACCCGGTGGCAGTCGCTTGGATATTAGGAGGCGGAAATGGCAGAGAAACCCTGGCTTCGTCACTACGACTACAACGTTCCTACGACCCTCCGTTACCCACGTCTCGGCGCTCATGAAATCTTGAATATTCCCTGCAACGCTTACCCGAACAAGGCGGCTCTCAATTTCTTCGGGTCTGAAATGACGTTCTGGGAGCTGCGCGGGCAGGTACTGCGGTTCGCCACCGCCCTGGACGCCCTGGGAGTGAAACAGGGAGATCGGGTTGGCATACACCTGCCGAACATCCCCCAGTATCCGATCGCGTACTACGCCGCGTTGTCCCTTGGCGCGATCGTGGTGAACCTTAACCCCCTGTACACCGCCGAGGAACTGAAGTTGATGGTGGACACCACGAGCCTGACGACTCTTATCACTTTCGATATGGTGCTTCCCAATATCCACGCCCTGGTTGAAGAGGTCGAGATACCCCGGGTCATCGTGACCAAGGTTACGGACTTCATAAAAGGGGTAGAGGTGAGCACCGCGGCCGGCCTTGAGTTAAAGGAAGGATGGCATCATTTCTCTGCCCTGATCGACGGTGTCTCAAGGCCCAAACCTCCCCGCCCGGAGATAAATCCCGAGGACCCGGCCTTGATTCAGTTCACCGGTGGTACCACCGGAATTCCCAAGGGAGCGGTCCTCACGCATGGCAATCTGGTGGCCGGCACCATCCAGGCCGCCCAGTGGGGAAATCCCACAATCTCCCTCATTCCCCCCGAGAGGCGCACCGTGGTTGCGATACTGCCCTACTTTCACGTCTACGGCAATATCGTAGCCTTGAGCTGGGGCATGTGGTCCTGCGCCACTCAGATCATGATCCCCCGCTTCGAGGTCGATGAGATGATGAACCTGCTGGCGAACTTCGAGGATATTACGTTTTTCCCGACGGTGCCCACCATAATCAACGCTGTGATCAATCACCCCAGGGCCGAGGAGCTCGAGCTTGACCGCAGGATCGGCCTCCTGAACTCGGGGGCGGCTCCCATGCCCGTGGAGCTCATCGAGAAGGTGAAGGATATGGGCATCTTCTTCAGCGAAGGTTACGGCCTTTCCGAGTCCACGTCCCTGGGCATTTCCAATCCTATCCTGGGGCTCAAGAAAGAGGGCAGCATCGGAGTTCCTTTCCCCGACAACGACGTGCGATTGGTCGACATCGAGAACGGGGAGGAGGACGTTCCCATGGGTGAGCCCGGGGAGATCATCATGAAGGGGCCCCTGATCATGCAGGGCTACTGGGAGAATCCCGAGGGGACGGCCGAACAGCTCAAGGACGGCTGGCTCTATACGGGCGATATCGCGGTGCGCGATGAGGACGATTACATATCCATCGTTGACCGCAAGAAGGACATGATCATAGCGGGCGGATACAACATCTACCCACGTGAGATCGACGAGGTGCTCTTCCAGCATCCCAAGATCCAGGAAGCGGTTGCGGTGGGGATTGGCGACCAATATCGTGGAGAGACCATAAAAGCCTTTGTGGTGCTCAAGGCCGGACAGGAGTGCACTGAGAAAGAGATAATCTCTTTCTGCAAGGAGAAACTTGCCGTCTACAAGGTACCCAAGAGCGTAGAGTTCCGAACGGAACTTCCGAAGTCAACCATTGGCAAAGTCCTGCGCCTGATCCTGCGAGAGGAGGAAGAGGCGAAGGGCGAAAAGAAGTAGGACGCCTTCGATAACTTGGCTAAGGGAAGGTTTCCGCGAGCTACTGGAATGAGACGGCGATCCAATCGCCGACCTTGGTGAAGCCGATGCGCATATACATGCGGTACGCAGCCGGGTTGCCTGGCTCTGCCGTAAGCGCGATTGTCTCGACCGTGCCCAGGAGGTGCCGGCAGAGGGCCGCCACGCAGGCGGTAGCGTGCCCCATGCCGCGCGCGGCGGGTATTGTGTAGACACCGCCAATCAGAGCCGCATGTGGGCGCACGGCGGTCCCTTCAGCTTTGGCGACGATTTCACCGTCTATCTCTCTTAGGTAAGCGCCGCTCGTTTCGATCTGCAGGCGCAGTAGCTCGTGGAAGGAATGTTCATCCATGCCCTCGGCGCCGAACATCTCTCGATGCATGGCACGGCCGAGGGTTGTAAGTGTGTCGATGTCCTCCAGACGTGAAGGTCTCCCGCCGGAGGTGCTTATGTCGGGGTTTGCCCGGCCTCTGAGCAAGAGCCGCTCGCATAGCATAGGCTTAGGTGTGGCATCGTACTTACCCTCGAGTTCAGCAAGCAATCTTTCGATGTGTGATTTCGGGCATTAAATGTCTTCAGCACGGAAATTCTCGATTCGCTGTTGTTCCCAAAATGATATGATTATCTTTAATGCGATTCAATTAAACGCGGATGGTGTCAGACGGCTGATAACAGGAACAATCGAATCCTTGGGGCTAAATCCATATTGGATGGGGGTATGCCGTGGTGGGGTACAGGGTGATACCTGCTACGTAGTCTCTAGGCTCCGGTATAAAGGCTTATCTTGATGGAGAGGTCCCCATCATCCTCCAGGCTGTACTCCGCTCGCCCGCGACGCCCGTTAGCCAGTTCAAATATGCCCGACGCCAATCCCGCGATGTAAGCGGGGACGGAGGGGTTGGACATCACCAGGCTCATCCCGGTCTCATCCATATCAAAACCGGTTAGCAATCCCAGGCCCCGCAAGGCTGCACGATAACGGAGGCCGTTGTAACCGCTTTGCGCTTCCTCGAGCTTCATGGCGGACACGGTATTCTCCCGCTCGATATCGACGATGGTGTCGATCACCCGGTCGCCCAGTTCGTGGACCAGCTTTTCGAAGACGGCAAGCAGGCCAGCGGTCCCGAAGAAAGCCATCCTGCGTCCCGTTTCCGTGTCCCTGATTATTCCAGTCTTCAAATCCCAGGTTAATTGCTTGAGTTCCCGGGGGGTCCCGCATACCGGGCAGCGTTCATACACCACGTCCCCGGGCTTCAATGGAGCCTCTCCTGCCGATTGGAACTGTTCTTCTTCGAGGTGTTCCTTGCCAATGGTCACATCGATCTGGTAGCGCCTGGAATCGAGTGCCTGGTACGTGATCGGCGCCAGGTGCCTCTCCAGTACCTCTGCGGCTCCCTTGAAGTCGCCGCAGAAAAGGGGGAAAGAATAGGGGTCCTCCACGAAAACGGTGATCCTCTCCGGGCGCCCCCTCTCCGGGTATTGGCTCCCCACGGTGATCTTGCCGTACCCCATCACCAGGCCCTGGGCCTCAATGGTGGAGATCATGGTCCGGTATCCGATGAAACGCGCCAGCAGGCTGGCGTGCCAGGGGAGGGTGCGGGAGAGAAAAGCCCGCGTGGCTCGGCTCTTGGAGTCGATCACCACCTCCCATACATGATCCGGGGTTACCCCGAGGGATTCGGAGAGCCTTATCCACAATCGGTCAAGGTTATCCGACTCGAAGAAGATCATGCGGTGCCGTGGGTCCTTTTTCTGCGTAATGGTCCCGTCGGAATTCCAGTCCAGTGTTCTAGAAATACCCAGGGGTACACCGCATTCTCCGCATGTTCTGGTGACCTTCATCGCCTACTCCCCCCAGATCGAGCCTCAGACTCCGATGTAAGCCTTGCGAACCTCCTCGTTGCCGGCCAGTTGTTCCGCGCTTCCCTCCATCACCATCTGGCCGTTTTCCAACACGTAACCGCGGGAAGAAATGGAGAGGGCCATACTGGCGTTCTGCTCCGAGAGAAGGACGGTGACCCCCGCGCGATTTATGCTCACGATAGTCTCCATTATCTTCTGCACGACGAGCGGCGCCAGCCCCAGGGAAGGTTCATCCAGCAGGAGCAGGCGCGGCCTGGACATGAGGGCTCGCCCGATTGCCAGCATCTGCTGCTCCCCTCCGCTCAAAGTCCCCGCATCCTGGTCGACGCGCTCCTGAAGGATAGGAAAAAGCTCGTATATCTCCTGCAACGTTTCGGCGATTGCCCGCTTCTCGCGGTGACGCGTATACGCTCCCATCATCAGGTTTTTCTTGATCGAGAGCTTGGGGAAGAGATGGCGGCCCTCCGGGCAGAGGGAGAGTCCCCGCCTGACGATCTTCTCCGGGCTTTTCCTGCTTATAGTCTCTCCCTCGAAGATAATGGAACCCCGGGTGGGTCTGAGCACCCCGCCGATGGTCCTGAAAAGAGTGGATTTCCCCGCGCCGTTGGCTCCCAGCAAACACACCAGCTCCCCTTCCTCCATGTGGAGGGAAACCCCGTTTATAACGGCGTGCCTTCCTATTGCGCAGTAGACATCCTTTAGTTCAAGCAAGGCACTCTCCCAGATATGCCTCTATCACCGCGTGGTCCTGGCAGACCTCCTGGGGATTCCCCTCCGCTATCTTGACCCCGAAGTTGAAAACGACGATGCGGTCCGCCAGGTTCGTTATCATCTTCATCTTGTGCTCTATGACGCAGACCGTCACTCCGGAGTCCCGTATCTTGTCTATCAGCTCGATTATCTCATCCGTCTCGGCCAGCCCGACTCCACCGGTGGGTTCGTCGAGGAGGACCAGCTTTGGCCGGCCGACCAGGGCTACGCCTATGGCCAGCCTCTTCTGCGCCTCCTGGGGCAGGGATCCCGCTGGTTGATCGGCGTACTCCGCCAGCCCGGTGAAGCCCAGTATCTCCGTCACCCTCTGCGCGGTCTCCTTTTTCTCGCGCACGGCGCGGGGGGTGTGCAAAAGGGCGCCCCAAAGGCCGGATCGAGTGCGCATGCGGTAGCCGATGACCAGGTTTACCCAGGCCGGCAGCTCCTCGAAGAGAGCCGTGGTCTGGAAAGTCCTGGCTATGCCCTCGCGAGCGACCTTGTTAGGACTCCAGCCGGTAATGTCCTCGCCGCCGAGTATGACCTTTCCCTCATCCGGCGTGCTGGAGCCGCTGATGAGGTTGAAGAGGGTGGTCTTTCCCGCCCCGTTCGGGCCTATGATGGCGGTTATGGAGCCGCTGGATATCTCGAAATCGACCTTGTTCACCGCGACCAGGCCGCCGAACCTCTTGGTCAGACCATCGACCCGCAGCAGCGTCACTCCAGCACCCCCCCCCTTCTACCGGCATATTGCCTCTTTGCCCAGTCCCAGAACTGCCTGGCACCTCCTACTATTCCACGGGGGAAGTAGATGATCACCACGATCAGGACCAGGCCGAAAATGAGGTTACGGAACTCCCCGATGCTCTTGATCCGGTCGAGCAGGAAAAATATGCCCACCGCTCCCACCACCGGACCGCTCAGGGTTGCCACCCCGCCGATCAAGAGGTAGATCAAAATGTAAAAGGAGTAGAAGTAGTTGGTGACGGTGTAATCCAGCTGACCGTTTTCCATGGCCAGCAGCGCCCCCGCCAGCCCTACCAGGAAGCAACTCACGGTAAAGGAAAGGAGCTTGTAGCGGTAGGTGCTTATCCCCACCGCTTCCGCCAGTCTCTCGTTGCTTCGGATGGCGATGAAGCTGGACCCCAGAAGTGATTTCACGATCTGCCTCTCGGTCAAGATGACAAGGATGAGGAAGGCGAGCACCAGGTAATAGCGCACCGAGCGCTGTCCCAGATAGGATGGGATAGGTACTGTCTGCCCCTGGATCCCGCCGGAGAGCCACTTCCAGTTCTCAAAGACCTTGAAGACGATGAAGTTGAAGCATAGGGTGACGATAGCGAAGTAGGGGCCCCTGGTGCGCATCGATGGAAGTCCGACCAGCATGCCCAGGAAGGCGGTAAAGAGGCAGGCAAGGGGGATGGCCAGCCAGAAGTTCACCCCCACCCTGGCCAAGAGTATGCCGAAAGTGTAGGCGCCTATGCCCAGGAAGGCGCCGTGGGCCAGTGAGGCCTGGCCGGTGTAGCCCAGGATGAGATTCAGACTCAGGGCCGCGATGGCCCAGATCATTCCGAGGGTCAGTATATGTATCTGGTATTTGCCAGACGAGGTCAGGTTCAACAGCTGGGGCAAGGCGATGGCTATCCCCACCAGGAGTAGGTAGAAACCGGCGTTGCCGAACTTCTTCACTCCTGCTCCCTCCCCATGAAGAGGCCCGTGGGCCGGATGGCCAGGATGATTATGAGGATGCCGAAGGCGAAGACGTCCTTGTAACCGGAGGAGATGTAGGCGATGGCCAGGGCCTCCAGGATCCCCAGGATGTATCCCCCGACGATCGCCCCCTTCATGCTCCCCAGGCCGCCGATGACCACGATGACGAAGGCCTTGAGGATGAGCACGTTCCCCATTTCCGGGGATATGAAGGCCAGGGGGGCCATGAGCACGGCGGCGACGGCGGCAAGGCCGGTGGCGATGGCGAAGGTCAACGCTGACATGCGCTCGACGCTGATCCCCACTAATGCGGCGCCTTCCCGGTCCTGGGACATGGCCTCGATGGCAGTACCAAGGCGGGTCCTCTTGATGAAGAGCTGGAGGAGGATGATGAAGACGATGGCCCCGATGATCACGATCAGCCGCTGCACCTCCATGCTCATCCCTAGAAAGTGGAGGGTTCTGTCGATGGGTTTGGGGACCGTCAGAGAATTGGGTTGAATACCTCTGACCAGCGTCTCGAGAACAAGGATAAGGCCGATAGCCGCGATAAAGCTGTTGATATGGGGTTGCCCGCGCAAGGGCCGATAAACCGCTCGCTGCACGAGGACGCCGGCGATGGCGAGGGCTGCCACGCATATGACCAGGGCCAGCCAGTAGTTAACCCCTCCCAGAACCATGACTATGTACAGAAGGTAAGCCCCTATCATGTACATCTGTCCGTGGGCGAAATGGGAGATGTCCAGTATCCCGAAGATGAGGGTGAGGCCCAGGGCCACCAGTACATACTGGCTGCCCAACTGGATGCCGATGATCACCTGATTAAAGAAAAAGGACAAGGCCCTCTCCCCTGTCAGATCCCGCTTCTGAAAAGAGGTTCTTCTCCATCAAGTGTGGGTATCCACAACTTGCCAACAAATCTGCAGGTACCTGTCAGCCCCCGGAGGCCAGCTATCAGGAAGCCCCCGCGAGGGGGCTTCCCGTTAGCTGATTCGGCGCTTTTTCAAGTCGGCATTATCTCCGTTACTTTTTCCACCACTTGATTTCCTGTTCCTGAGTGAACTTGCCGTTCTTGACCTGGGTGGCGGTACCGGGCATAAGCAGGGCTCCGGTGTCTTTATTGATTCCGGAGAACGCCACGGGGAATTCCTCGCCCGAGGTCACCGAGGTTTGGCTCTTGGCAAAACCCGCCCGGATGGCTTTGGGGTCGTCCACGCTACCGGCCGCCTCCATGGCCTTGGCCAAGATATTGAAACCGGTGTAGCAGATGGCGGCCTCCCAGGTCACTGTCCTCTTATATTGTTCCTTGTAGTCCTTGGCGAACGTGGTCATGTACGGCCAGATATTCGACCCGAGTTCGACCGGCAGGACACCGATGGCGCCTTCCAGCTTATCCATGCCGATCTTTTCGGCGATGACATCGAGCTTGGCCTGGTCTATAACGATGAAGCCACCGTTGAAACCCATGCTCCTCGCCTGCTGGATCACCAGGGCTGTAGGATCCGACGGCCCGCCGCAGAAGATGACGTCGGGGTTGGCCGCCAGCACCGTGGTCAGAAACGGGGTGAAATCGGTCTCCGTGTAGTAGCTTGCGGGTGCCTTGGATACTACCGTTCCACCCGCCTTGGTCCAGGCTTGCTCGAAGCTGCTTCCCCAGAGGTCGCCGTAGGCACCGGTGGTCTGCAGCATACCTACCTTAGTCCGCCCATTTCCCAGGGCCAGCTTGATGAACGGCTCCATGTAGACGGAGAAGGGAGGGGGCAGGGTGACCATCAAGGGATTCGGTGTCTTGGCATATAGCGGCACGCTGCTGTAGGCCATGATTATAAACTCTTCGCCTGCCTTGGTATTGATTCCCATCAGGGGCGCGATGGTGTTGGCGGTGGGATCCCAGACGACTTTAATGCCCTTCTGAAGGACAAACTGGTTGGCGTTGGTCACTGCCTGTTCGGGCACCATCTGGTCGTCAGCCGACTGCAGCCGGAAGATATACTTGGTATCTTCGACAGTTATGCCTCCATCGCCGTTTATCTTCTTGATGGCCATATCCAGGCCCGACTTGATGTCCTCGCCGTAACCGGCGCCGGTGCCACTCAATGGTGCGGTCACCCCTATGACGACTGTCTTTTCCGCTGTCTTGCCGCAGCCCACGGCCAATATCGTGGTGAGCATCAGTACGGCCATACAGAGAGTGAGGATCTTCTTAGATCGCATTTGCCACAACCCCTTCCCTAAAGCGGATTAATCAAAGGCTTCGACGCTTAACACACTTACGCCTGCACTTACAGAGAAATCAGGATTGAAAAACAACCGGCCGGGGGCAAGAGCGGTGGCATATCCATAGAAGATCTGTGCTGGGCAGATCCGGGTGGCTTCCGGTCGGTGGTTTTGCGGAGCGATCGGCCAAGAGCTGACCTGTGTTAGATGGTGCCCCCACATGTTTACCGCTTTCCATCACCTCCATCACCCCCTCTCTTGTGATCAAATACTTGCCCTGGCTTCTCGCTCTCCAAGCCAACCTGATTGATCTTGTTGCCGATATCAAGTACATCAACCTGTCATTGCCCCAATCAATTCATACACTCTATCATGTATTCCCTATATGCTTCCTCCAACGCCGATATTCTAGCACGATTTCGGCCTTTCAGGTGTTGTTGACTGTATTCTGCGGCATGCTCGCCGACTGACCTTGCGCAAGACGAGAACAAAAGTGCTTTTACAAAGCAAGCAAATGTCAACAATTTGTCAACATAATAGATGCGATTAGACGACATTAGACGACATTAGATGTGATTCAAGACGTTACGGATCTGCTCAGGATGAGGTTATTTGATACTAGATGATACGAAGGGTAACATACTCGAAAACCGTTGTGGGCGTTAGTCCACCGTGGGTTCGAATCCCACCCTCTCCGCCATCCTAAATCCACATGCTTTACTTGCTTACATATGCATACTGTCATTATGGGTTCACAGGGGTCGTTCGTCTTTTGCGGACACCGCAATAAAAAAGAAGAGAGGCGGTTTCCCGCCTCTCGTGGTTCCTCCTTTGGTAATCTCTGTGGCCTGGGCAAATGTACCTAGGTTTAGTTGAATGAATCCATCGTCCTTGTTTTAAGAGGGCATTTCCTTGCCGATGATAGCGAGCAGCTAGTCGCGGGCGTTGTGGTCATGCCTGCAGCGACCCTCTGTGCCTCCGCCGCAGGAAACCAGCAACACGTGCTCTCCACAGACGATCCTGGTGTCAGAGCCCCACTTCGTCGAAATCCCGCAGGGTGAAGTCGAAGCAGGCACCGTTGTCGTTGTAAGCCCTGATCTCCCCGCCGTAGGTCTTGACTATCTTCTCCACGATCGACAGCCCGATGCCACTGCCGCAGGACTGTGCCTTGACGAAGGGTGTGAACACATCATCTAGGATTTCCTCGGGGATTCCCTGCCCGTTGTCACGCACGAGAAACCTGTGGATTGTGCCATCCACGCCGAGATTGGATATCTCGATAGCGGGGTTCTTGTCATTATTATGCTCAATGGAGTTGCGTATCAGGTTGGTGAACAGCTGGAAGATGTTGGTTGGGCTGGAGACCACCGCCCCCAGCGGGGAAGCGACCTTCACGGCTACTCCTTTCTCCTTGATCATCTCGGCGTTTTCCATCAGCACCTTGTTTATCGTGTCCTCGATGCTGACGGGGGAAACGTCTTGCGGCTCACCAGCCTCTGCCAGTAACAACAGGTTTTCAATAATGTTATGGGCGTTGACCATAGTGCTCCGCCCGGTGTCTATTATCTCCCTGAGCTGTTCCGCCTTTTCCTCCGGCATTTCAACCTTTTCCATGACGCTCATGAGCATGTCGAAGGCCATGGAGGCGGTTGATAAAGGACCCTTGAGGTCGTGGGATACGGTATGGGCGTAGCCTTCCAGTTCTTCGTTCACGCGCTGCAGGGTTTCCTCGACCTGCCGTTCCTCGGTGACATCACGGCATATATTTGTGACTGACTGAAGGTTCCCTTCAGTGTCGTGGATTGCGGCACCGGTCACAGTGAAGAGCCTTTCGGCACCGTCTTTCCTTATGGATGTGTATTCGGCCTCTATTACGTCCTCTCCGTCGAAATGCCTGCGAATCACGTTCGCCGCGTTTTCAATGTCATCCGGGTGAAGGATGCCCAGTTCCAGGATGTTTTTTCCAACCAACTCTTCCCTGCTGTAACCAATCGCCTCGCAACCGACGCGGTTGATGTCCGTCAGTATAAGCTCGCTGTCGTATGAGAAGATTGCTTCGCCCGCGTGGTCATAGAGCATTCGGAAGTGTTCCTCGCTCTCGCGCAGCTCCTCCTCCGCCTGCTTGCGATCGGTGATGTCCTGGAAAGTACCGCGCACCTTGACGGTCCGCCCACCCACGCGCTCGGCCCTGCCTATCGCATGAACCCAGCGTTCGTTGCCCTTAGCGGTAATGAATCGGAGCTCGACATCGAACGGCTCTCCCTCTTCGATAGCGCGCTGGTTCGCCTCACTTATGATTGGTACTGCCTCGGGGGCGTAGAAAGAGATTCCTTTCTCGACGGTTGGCTCGAAGTCCGGGTCCACCTCGTGGATGCGGTACACCTCTGGAGTCCACACCTGTTTCCCGGTATCGACATCATACTCCCAGCCCCCTACATTTGCCATCCTGCCGGTCTCTTCGAGCATGGCCTTGGCTCGATTGACTTCGCGTTCGCGCTCCTTGAGTGCATCCTCCGCTCTCTTGCGCTCTGTGATGTCGCGCGCTATGACCTCTGCATACCACTCGTCACCTATTCGAAGACGTGATACGGAGATTTCAACGGGGAACTCGGTCCTGTTTTTCCCAACGTACAATATTTCCGACGGTACCTCACCGAAAAAAGTGCGTTGCCCGGAGAGTGTGAAACTCTCGGTGGAAGTCAGGTACGCCTGGCGGCTTTGTTCAGGACTAATGATTCCCATGCTCTGGCCTATCGCCTCCTCCTCCGTAAACCCGAACAACTTCTCCGCTGCCGGGTTCCAGTGGCGGATAATCGCCTTGCTGTCTAAAAGGAATATCGCGTCCATCGCCCCTTCTGTTATCGCCTCGAGGTGGGCTTCACTATTCAAAAGGGCTTCCTCAGCCCGCTTGGGTTCGGTGATGTCCTCGTATATTGCTACAATCTCCCCCGTTGACAACTTGTACACATAGTTGTCCCTCCACCTAATAGTCTTTTCATCGAAATATTTGAAAAGAGGCAACTGTTCAGGTGCGCCTGTTCTCCATACCCGCTGTAATATATCCAAAAGACCGAACATATTTGTACTGGGGAACACCTCAAGGACAGATTTACCGACGACTTCCTCTTTTGAGATTTTGTCTATTCCTTCTGCGGCTTTATTTAAGTCCTTGAACACAAAGTCGTCGCCATCTCCCACCACTTTGTATACCGCAATGCCGCTTTTGGAGTGATCAAATATGCCGCGATACTTCTCAACCAACATGTTGAAGTCTTCTTGTATTCTTTTACTTTTATAGCCTGCGCCTTCAAGTGCTTTAAGAATGGAAGCAGGAAGAATGGCTGTTAGCCTACTGTCTTTGACCACGTAAGAAAAAGCACCCTTTTGAAAAGCCTCCGATGTCACTTTCTCGTCACCGTGTCCCGTCACCATTATTATGGGAGGGTGGTTCTCATCGGCTACCATCTCGTCCAGCAGTTCCAGCCCGTTACCGTCCGGGAGTCGGTAGTCGAGGGTGATGATGTCATACACGTTTGATTGGAGTTTCTCTCTGGTTTCGGTGCAGTTTCCTGCCGTGTCTGTTTCGCAATCGAACTTCGATTCAAAAAGCAACCGAAGCGTATTTGCCATGTTCTTATCGTCTTCTATAATCAGAATAGATAGGTCACTCATCGTCTCCCCCAAGATAATCATCAGGTATTCCCCATTTACCGCTTCCAACGCCGTGATTTTACCACGAATCGCTCCTTTCCGGCATGGTTGATTGGTGTTTGCCGCACGCTCGTCGCACGACCTTGCGCAAGACGAGAACAAAAGTGCTATTAAAGCAAGCAAATGTCAACATTTTGTCAACATAATAGATGCGATTAGATGATATTAGACGACATTAGATGTGATTCAAGACGTTGCGGATCTGCTCAGGATAACCCGATTTGCATGTAGTTTTTTTGAAGTATCTTTGAAGTAACCGTACCCAAGAAGGCTAAATCCTAATCAAGCCGCCTCAAGAAGCATCTCTGACAAATGCCTTGAATGAACATAACCAGGCCACTATTTTGCATTTTGTAGAGAGCACGTCAAACAGTGGAAAGTGAACGACGCCTTACCACTCTTTCTTCATGATATCAACAGCGATCCGGTTACTCGGCGCGTCGCCCCGGGCCACCGAGATGCCGCAACCCTCGCCTACCGCAACGTCGAGCGCTGCGATGTCAGTGTTAGTGAAGCCGGGGCACAGGAGTATCGAGGAAACCCCTTCGTCGGCAACGAGACGCTTTGCTTCAACCAGCGCCTGCGCCTGGTCCTTAACGACCGTCACGTAGAGCTTGTACTTCCCTGTATCGATCACGGCCCTGTGTTTCTCGGGATCCGCGTCAGGGGCGTGCGCGATGAAAGCCGCCTTGAATGCCATGAGTATTGCCTCCTTGCTTATGACTTAACCGACATTCCCCATATGTCTCCTCCAACGCCGCCATCCTATCACGATCTCGGCCTTTCCGGCACGGTTGATTGGTGTTTGACGCGCTCGTCGCCCAACCTTGCGCAAGACGAGAACAAAAGTGATTTTACAAAACAAGCAAATGTCAACAATTTGTCAACATAATAGACGACATTAGACGACATTAGATGTGATTCAAGACGTTGCGGAGCTGTACAGGATGATGTTATATGACACTAGATGATGCTAGATGATACGAAGGGCAACATACTCGAAAACCGTTGTGGGCGTTAGTCCACCGTGGGTTCGAATCCCACCCTCTCCGCCAGGATACTGCCAGTTAACAGGTATTCACCATATGCTCTTTCGCCCTCGTCCCTTCCATAAGGTTTCAAGAGCAGAGTCGGTGGGGTGGGTGAAAGGATGTCCAGCTCTATCTTGCTTATCTCACGGCCCCTGCGAAGAACAAAGGGGGAGCGTGAACTCGAAGCAGGCTCTTTGCGTTTTTCAGGTGACGGACTCGATTAGTTTGAGTATTTCAGCAAAATCGTAAGGTTTGGTCACACACTCAACAGCACCCAACTCAAGAACTTCCTTTGCCGATTTTTCGTCCGCTTTGGCAGTCACGGCTATTACTGGTATGTCCTTTGTTTCCTCGTAGACCTTCAACGCCTTCAAGACCGCAAATCCGTCGAATTTAGGCATTATCAGGTCCAGTAGTATTACGTCAGGTAGTTCTTCTCTGGCGACCTTTACCCCCTCTTCGCCGCCGAAGGCAGATAAAGTTTTGTGTCCTTTTGATGTGACCTGCCTGCTAATCAGTTGTACTATGTCAGGGTCGTCGTCAACGATAAGAACGACAAGTTCCTTCTTCGCAGGGATTCCGAAGGTCAGTATGGAACCTCTTCCTTCTCTTGTTCCGGCTTTTATCCAACCTCCGTGGGCTTCGATTATAGACTTCACTATGTAAAGACCGAAGCCCATCCCGTACTTGGAGTGATGTATAGCGCCGTCAACCTGATAAAACTTATCAAACACCAGTTCCAGCGATTCTTCGGGTATACCTTCTCCTCTGTCCGACACGTAAAAGACTGTTTCTTCTTTGTTCTGTTTGATTGACAGGTTTATTGTGCTTTCTTCAGGAGAGAACTTTACTGCGTTCTCCAAGAGTGCCAGAAACACCTGTGTCATTTTATCCGAATCCACGTACACGGGTAAGAGATTATCAGGAAAATCTAACTGGCAGTTTTTAGCATCCAGCAAGCCGATTGCTTCTTTGACCAATAAGGCAGGGTCGGTGCTTCGCCTGTGTAGTTTAATCCCGTCCTTTATTTCGGACGTGTCCTGCAACTTGGTTGCAATTTCTACCAACCTGTCGGAAGCCTTGCTTATTCCCTCCAACGCTTCAACTACTACCTCTTTTTCAAGGTTCCCTTCTGAATTCAACAGAATCTCGGAATACCCCTTTAAGATGGTAGCAGGATGTCTCAGTTCATGGGCTGCTACAGTAACAATTCCAGATAGTTCTTCTGCGTGTTTTTTAATCTGTTCCTCGGCTTTTTTTCTGGCAGTTATGTCTATGACACCAGCCAAAGTACCTGTACAATTACCGTCGTCCAAAATAGGGGAAGTTTCCAACGTTGCAATAACCTTTGTACCGTCTTTTTTCCGAAACTCGAAGTCGTGCTGTTCTGATATTCCCTGCCTGCGTCGTTCCAAGTTATACTCGGCAAGTTTTTTACCTTCTTCGTCCATGAAGTCAAACAGGTGCTTGCCTAGCATTTCTTCCGCGTTGTAACCAAGCATCTCTCCCATCCGGTCGTTGACGTAGGTGGTGTAGCTGTCGGCGTCTATAGCCCAGATACCCTCTTGCAGATTTTCAACCAGTCCCCGATACTTTTTTTCTGCTTCTTGAAGTTTATTCTCCCACACTTTCCGGTCGGTTACGTCACGACCCACTCCGAGTATCCCCGTCGGAGTGCCTTTAGAATCTCGCAACAAATCCATTTCTACGTCAGCCCAGAAAGTTGACCCGTCCTTCTTGTAGAACTCCAGTTCCACCCTCGCTGAAAGGTGCTTGTTCTTATCTGCCAAGTTCTCGGGGGTCATGACCTCTGCTATCAGAGCCAATGCGGTCTTTGCCGATTCCTGTGTGAAGTGCTTTTCAAGGGGGAGTTCTTGAAGTTCTTCCAGCGTGAACCCTCTAAGTTTTGTCACCGACGGGCTAATCCAAGTGGTCTTCATGTTCATATCCATGAGCCACATGGTATCGGTTATGTTCTCGGCGATGACTCGATGTCTTTCTGCCTTCTCATGCAACTCATCCGTTCTTTCCACTTCGTCACCCAAACGTTCTGCCTGCTTGTCGATAAGACCGCGTTCTTCCTCTGAGAACGGTCCTTCGTCCAGTGTTGGCATTTTCTCGCCGTAATAGACGTTGACGCTTCCTACGACTTTTTCATTAACCGTTATATCCGAGGACATTACCCATTCGGACCTATCAAAGATGTCCGTTTCGTATTCTTCGCCACGGAAAAGAATCATGGCAGATGCTATATCGGGGTACTTCCAAGCAGGGGTTAGTATGTTGACGGTTTCGTGAAGTATCTCGTCGAACGTTATGTCTGGTTTTTCTGTTATCTCTACAAGACCGTACAAACACTTGACTTTTGCCAGTGCCAGCTCGGTTTTCCGTCGTTCGGTAACATCTCTGGCTACCGATACTACCCCAATAATTTCCCCATCTCTAATCAGGGTAGAACCTTTGATTTCTATGATTTTTTCTGAACCGTCTTTTGCTATGAATGTATATTTTTTAAGTACGTCGCTTCCCCCGGAGAGGATTCGTTTCGCGTTGGTAATAGCAGTATCCAACGATTCCGGTGAAAGCACACCAAGTTCGGGAAAACGCTTTCCTATCAATTCTTCGGGTGTATAGCCTAAGACCTTTTCAACAGACGGAGATATTTCCGTAATAATTAAGTCTTGGTTCAACGTGTAAATAATGTCCGATGCGTTTTCAAACGCCAAACGATACCTTTCTTCGCTTTCTCGAAGTGCCTTCTGGAGTTCGATGCTATCAATAACTCTCTGGACTACTTCTGATAACTTTGAACTCAGTTTGGGGCCTTTTTTAATATAGTCAAAAGCGCCTTTTTGGAAAGCCTGTGTTGCTATGTCTTCGTCGCCGCGTCCAGTAACCATTATTGCCGGGGGGTGGCTTTCGTCGGCTACTATTTCGTCTAACAGTTCCAGCCCGTTCCCGTCAGGGAGTTGATAGTCGAGAATGATGATGTCGAATTCGTTTGATAGGAGTTGTTCTCTGGCTTCAGAGCAGTTTTCTTCCGTGTCTGTTTCAAAACCGAACTTCGATTTAAGAAGCAGTTGGATTGTCTTTGCCATATCTTTATCGTCTTCTACAATGAGAACCGATAAGTCACTCATTGTCTCCCCCAAGATAGTCCCGCATTGTGAACTCAAAACAAGCACCGTTCTCATTATACGCTTTTATCTCGCCACCATACGTCTCCACGATTTTCTTTACTATCGAAAGCCCTAGACTCGTATCCCCGCCAACGCCTTTCACGAAAGGAACAAAGATGTCGTCAATAAACTTTTCAGATATTCCGGGTCCGTTGTCTCTTACCAAGTACTTGTTCTCGTCGAGTTTTTTTACCTCGATTAGCCCGTTATCAGAATCTACATATCTCATGGCGTTTCGTAGGAGGTTGCTGAATACCTGATATACGTGGGTGGGATTTGCCACCAATTTACCCAAGTCATCAGCCTTTACTTCTATTCCTTTTGCGGCCAGGTCGGTCTTATTCTCCAACAGGATTTCCTTTACCTTCTCGTTCAAGTCAACAGGGTAAGTGTCATCTGGTCCCCCCGTTTCAGCCAGTGCAAGAAGGCTGTCTATAAGTCCTGTGGCACGGACAAGGCTCCTGTTACAAATCTGCATTGCTTCCGAGGTTTCGTCCATTAGTTCGGGTGCTTTGCTTTCGATTATTCCAGCCATCAGTTCATGTGCCATAGACACAGCTGTGAGAGGTCCCTTGAGGTCGTGGGAAACGGTATGAGCGTACCCATCGAGTTCGGTGTTCATCCTTTTGAGTTTTTCTTCCGTTTTCTTCTGTTCGGTTATGTCGGTGACCACGCCGTGGAGCCCGACTACTTTACCTTCCCCGTCGTAAACGAGCCTCGACGAGATAATCGCCGGGAAGGTGGTACCGTCCTTTCTCTTGGCCGTGTATTCTCCAGAGGCTTCTCCTATATTTTTTTCTATCCTAGTTCCGAGGTCGGTCAAAGACTTTTTCCACTCCACCAGTACATCGGCTACGGTCATACCTTTCTCGAACTCCTCTTGGGTATAACCTTGGAGGGTAAAAGCACTCATGCTGACATAGAGGAGGTTACCTTCGAGGTCCATCTCGAACACGATTTCAGGGAGCGAATCGGCAAGTTCTCTGTATTTGTGTTCGTTTTCTTTGTACTTAACCAGCACTCTTTTGAGTATGTAGTATGTGGGAAGAATCAGAATCAAGATAAGCGCGGTGGAGATAAGGAAATCTATCGCTACCGAACGAAAGGTGTCCCCGCTGGACCGGTATGCCAATTCGATAATCAGGGTGGCACCCTCACCGAAGGCGAAAACGCTGATAAAGAGCCACTTGTAGAACTTGGGAGGCGGCAAGTCCCTCGAGGAGCCTAGAAACAATTTTGAATCTCTGATGGTCATTTCACCCAGCCAAGTTGCTTACTTTCACAACTGTATTGTAGCAGGAGGACTTGAGTTAGCCCCATCGTCAATTTGAGTGATTCAGAAGCCCCGTTTAATCCGGAATTCCCCATATGTCTCCTCCAACGCCGCCATCCTATCACGATCTCGGCCTTTCCGGCATGGTTGACTGGTGTTTGCCGCACGCTCATCGCCCGACCTTCCGCAAGACGAGAACAAAGGTGCTTTTACAAAGCAAGCAAATGTCAACAATTTGTCAACATAATAGATGCGATTAGATGATATTAGACGACATTAGATGTGATCCAAGACACTGCGGAGCTGTACAGGATGAGGTTATTTGACATTAGATGATGCTGGATGAGACGAAGGGTAACATGCTCGAAAACCGTTGTGGGCGTTAGTCCACCGTGGGTTCGAATCCCACCCTCTCCGCCAGATGGATTATCAGTCTTTTCTTTTTAGAAGATGGAAGACATACCCATAGGATTCAGAGTAGTTCTCATAAAGGTGGATTTCTTCCCCTGCGTCTTCCAGCTCCTTTATCATCTCAGATCTTTGTGAGTGCTTTTCTTTCAAGGCATCTATACGCTTCAACAGGTGATCATAGTAATTGGCCCACCAGCTTGACACGGGCACCCCGCCTGCCAACAGCTGGATGAGATTAGATGATACTAAACGGCATTAGACGTGATTCAAAACGGCGCAAACCTGCACTGGAGAGATAAGGCTCTTCTATCCGGAGCAGAAGTACCAGGGCGTGGAGCGACTTATGCGTCGATTCGCCTGAGCATATCGATGACCGTCTGCAGGGCCACGGCCAGCGATTGAGGCCGCACATGCTCGATTGTGTCGTACCGGGTGTGATAATGGGGCACAAGCCTGTCGGTATCCCACAGGCACATACTAACGGAGGGGATCCCGGCCAGGGCGAAGGCGCTGGCATCGGTGGCTCCCAGGGGAAGAACGCCGACCTTGACATCGAAGCCGTTGTCTTTCGCCGCCTCCCGGGCCAGGTTTACCAGGTAGGGGTCCATCTTCCCGCTGGGCCAGATCTCTTTCTGGAAGATAGTGAAATGACGCTCGTCATAGATCCCGTCGAGGAAGATGGCACAGGTGGGAAGGGCTTTTGACTCCTCGAGGTGGCGCGCCGCGTAGCGTTTGGCACCTCTCAGCCCCGCCTCCTCCGAGGACATCCCTAAAAGGACCACCTCCGTGCTCTCCGGAAAGAACTCACCGCCCTCCCTGGCATCCTTGAGGTACTTACCCAGTCCCGCCACCACGGCTACGCCCGCCATGTCGTCCATGGCCCCGGGGACAACGTCTTTAGTGTGGAACAAAGCGAAGATGGCCACTAAAGGAGAGAGGGCTATCAGTATGATACCCAGTACTTTGAAGGCAGTAGCCTGGGGCAATCCGACGGGCTCGGCGATGGTCCTGGCCAGGCTGAAAAAGGCGAGAAGCAGCACGGAGAGGACACCAATGCTCATGAGGGGGGCGGATAGGCTCTTGAACCAGAACCATATTTTGAACTCGTAGGCGGAGTCGAAGTGGCCCGAGACGTAGACCCGTTTTGTAGCCTCCCCGCGGGGTTTCACGAAGCCCACTATGTTCTCGCCCTCCTTCTTGGGGTAAACGGGGTCGATAAACTCCTTGTAGCGCACAACCTCGAAAAAGAGGACGGCGCCGCCTGTCACGGCCAGGGCCAGGGAGACGGGCGGTAGGAAAAAGTACAGCACCACCCCGGCTACAAACATAAGCACAAGGTACGGAAAGAAACCCAGGAAGGCGGTTGGACTGCAGGTGAAGGCCTCGGTCTCCACCCTATCGCACGCGGGCTCTATTTCCCGGGCGAACAGCCGGCCCAACTGCTTCTCCTCCTCGCCGCAGGACTCCCTGGGCCCGATGTCCTTCATCACCTTGTCTATGAGGTTGTACATGTAATCGGTGTATCTCTCCGCGATCATGGCCACTCCCTCGATGCTCTTGTCGGTTATCCCTCCGGGTGCGATAGTCCTCGGGTTCATGATCATATCATCCACAACGTATCTTTGACGCATTGGTGCCTGGCACCAGTGTTGCATTTTGGGTTCGAATCTCACTCTCTCGGCGTGCTATGATGATTGCCTCACGCTTGTTCATGTGCGACTATTTTTCCTGCAATTGCTGTTTAAAGAAGCAAAGTGACTTCTCGGATGAAAGGAGCAATCGATGGGCAAGAGAGTTCTCAGGACAAGGCTTTGTGACATGCTGGGCATCGAATATCCGATCATGAGCGCCGGCATGGGGCCGAATCTGCTCGGGGAGGAGACGGGGGCTCCGGTCGAACTTGTCGTCGCCGTGTCGGAGGCGGGCGGTCTCGGCGTGCTGGGAGGGAGCGGCTACTCCATCGAGGAGCTGAGGCAGGCCATACGGGACATAAAGGCCCGGACGGACAAGCCGTACGGGGTGGACCTCCTGCTGCCCAAGAACGTAGCGGGCATGGATGAGATGGCGGCCTCGGGCGTGGAAGAGCTGCCGCTCAGCCGGATGCTGCAGAACCTGCCGCAACCGTACCAGGACTGGATTGCGAAGATGAGGAAGGACCTGGACATCCCCGAAGTCGAGATAATGGTGAAGACCGACACCACTACAATGCGGCCCGCCGAGGCGGTAAAGGTCTGCATCGAGGAGAAGATCCCTCTCTTCTGCGCCGGACTGGGCAACCCGGGGTCCATGGTAGAGGAGGCCCACGCCAACGGCGTTAAAGTGCTGGCCATCACCGGCAACATCAAGAACGCGAGGCGCATGGCCGAGGCGGGAATCGACCTCCTTGTGGCCCAGGGCCACGAGGCGGGAGGGCACACCGGAAGAATCGGCACGATGGCCCTCGTGCCCCCGTGCATCGACGCCGCTTACCCGGTGCCGGTGCTGGCCGCCGGCGGCATCGCCGACGGCCGGGGCGTGGCGGCGGCTCTGGCAATGGGATGCGTGGGTGTCTGGGTTGGAACACGTTTCCTGGCCACAACAGAGGGGGGCGCCCCCGACGCTATCAAGCAGCACATCGTCGAGGCCACGGACGAGGACACGCGGGTGAGCACCATGTTCACCGGGAAGACCCTGCGCTCCATCTATTCCAGGTTCCACGACGCATGGGACGAGTCGGGGCTGGCTCCCCTGCCGTTCCCGATACAGCTCATGATTTCCTCGGCCCTCCTGGCGGGCTTCATCCAGGCAAACATGGACGATTACATCGGCGGCTTCGCGGGACAGGCATCCGGCCTCATCAAGGAGATCAAGCCGGCCAGCGAGGTTCTTGAGGACATGGTGGAGGAGGCCGTTGACATCCTGACCCGGGGGCTCCCGGAAAGCATCAAAGTCGAATAGAGGCTTCCGGCCCGTACGCCTTCAGACGGGCTGTTCGGCTCGATCAGGACTTCCTTCCCTTCAAGTTCGGATTCAAGGTCTTCGACCACGTGAGCTTCACGAACGTCGGGGCGAATACAGGGTTGCCTCCCTTCTGGTAAGTTCGAGAGGTCTGGTTTTGCCACACCAACGCATGCCCCGCGGCAAACAGGATAAAGCCGGGTATCGCCAGTATGGCGCTTGCCCGCAAGCCTTTATTAGCAATCTCATCGAAGGATGTCTCTTGTTGACCCTGTGTGCCTTCTATGTATCCACCATCTCCATTGCTGTTCTCGATCAGCCTAATGGCAAGGCGAAGTTCGACATCTCCGGGCGCTCGGACCGGCCAAGCCCCCGGTAAAACCCTCTATCATAGGAGCGGCGATTTCGGCCGGTCAGAACTGTGAAACACGCTCCTCGGTATCGGCTGGAGGCTCGTCGTTGATATAGTCGAACCATCCGAGCTCTCGAATGATGAAGGATATTGCCGGCACGTCCGCCGGAGTTGCCGGCCGCACTCTTATCCCCTCGCCCTCTTGCATTGTCTCTCCTGGATTTGCTACGGCATCCGACCTGGCCATCCTGACCCTCCTGACTGACCGCAGATTATACTGGTATAGTTCACTTAGTACAAAAGAGGTTCGCACGAACGAAGCGCTCTTGTACGTGGGATCCGGCGTGATTTTCGTCTGGGGAGTAGCCAATATCATGCCGACGCGCTCAGTGGTCAAAGGTTTCGGGGAGACCTCCGAGGAAAACAGGCGGATAATCACAATGGAGTGGATCGCCGAAGGCCTTGCGCTGTGCTCCATCGGCATGCTCGTACTTCTTATGACCGCTGTTGAGGGAGCGCAGAACGCGGCATCCATCTTTGTTTTCGGGGCGGCGGCAGTGATGCTTCTCATCATGGCGGGGTTGACTGCGGCCACGGGTGCGAGAACGTCAATCGTGCCAATAAAGATTTGCCCGTATGTGAAGGCGGCAGTCGCAATACTGTTTGTCCTGGGGAGCTCTCTATAGAAGAGGTGACCGGTATGCCAGATAACGCTTACTCGAGACTGCGCGAATTCCTGGACCAGTTTCCGCTGGGATTTCCTGCGGCCCCTTCAGGGGTCGAGATCGAGATATTGAAAAGGCTGTTCACGGAGGAGGAGGCGAAGACCGCGGTATTGCTGACGCCCCTGCCCGAGGAGCCCTCTCAAATAGCCGAGCGCGCCGGCATCGACCGGCGGGAACTGGAAGAACGACTGGAGTCAATGTCCAGGAAAGGCCTGGTCTTTCGGACCCGCCGAGAGGGCAGGACGCTCTACAACGCAATCCCCTTCATGATCGGCCTGTATGAGTATTCCGTTGAGAAGATCGAAGAAGAGCTTGCCGCCCTGTTCAAGCAGTACTACGAGGCCGCCTACTGCGATGAGATGGGGGCTAGCGATGTCCCCGGGTTCAAGGTCCTTCCGATTACCGAACACATCGAATCGGACACGGTCCTCTTTCCATTTCTCAGACTCAAGGAAGAGGTCGAGAAGGCAAGGAAGATCTCGGTCGCCGAATGCGTCTGCCGCAAGGAAGCGCGGCTTGTAGGCGATGGGTGCGACCATCCCATGGAGACCTGTCTCAGCTTCGGGGTTGCGGCCGAGTACTATATTGAGAACGGCATAGGGCGGGAGATCACTGCCGGGGAAGCCGTTGCCATCCTCGAGGAAGCCGATGAGGCGGGCCTGGTCCACGCCGGGGTCAACACCAGGCACCTCTCGAATATCTGCAACTGCTGCCCCTGCTGCTGCGCCTCTATGAAGGGAATAACCACAAGAGGTTACGACAAGCACAGGTACCTCAACGCGCTTTTCGAAGCGGTCATTGACGAGGAAGAATGTGTCGGCTGCGAAGACTGTATCGAGCGCTGTCCGGTCGGGGCCATCAAGGTTAAGGACGTGGCCGTGGTCGAAAGGGAGAAGTGCCTCGGGTGCGGGTTATGTGCCGGCGCCTGCTCCAGTGAGGCAATAACATTACACCTGAGAGAAGACCGGGAAGAGCCATTCGACCGTGTGTTGAACCTCGCCGTCGCGATTATGGACGGCAAGAAGAAAAACGCCTGAGGAATCTTTGGCTATGATGATGCGGCATTGTGGTTAAGAATATTATCAGTATTGACAATATGCTAATATTAGTTATATATTACTAATGTTGTTATGACACTATAGACAAATGAAAAGGAGTAAAAGATGTGTAACGAACGGACAGGCAAAGGTGGTTGCCCGGGACCCGGCCACTTCATGGGCCATTTTTTCGAAGGCGGGCATGGGATCACACGCCGTTTCCTGCGCCCCGTTGTTTTACTGCTTCTCGCGGAGACCCCGTGTCACGGCTATGAATTGATGGGCAAGCTCAAGGAGTTCGGGATGGACCAGAGCTCCATGGATCCGTCCATCCTGTACCGGATGTTGCGCAACATGGAGAGGGAAGGGCAGACTGAAAGCTCTCTCAACGACAGCGGCGCGGGTCCTGCGCGGAAGGTCTACCAGTTGACCGCGGAAGGTCGTGAAGTGCTCGATCTCTGGGCGGGCAGCATCGAGGGGATGGTCTCCTTCCTGGAAGAGTTCAAGAAGAGGTACGAGAAGCTTGGCAAGTAGGAGATGAGGTGCTCTTCTTTTTGCTCATTTCGCGACACTCCCCGGGCAGCACAGCTTCATCTTGCACTGCGCGCATGCCTTCTTCCGACCGATGTACCCGCTGTAGAAACCGATAATAAGGATAGCCGCCAGTACGACCGGCTTCATCGCCGAGAAGTGCTGGACCGCCGAGATGGTGCCGAGCACCAGTGGTGTCAGGGTCAACAGGCCGTAGGTGGCTGGAGCGAGTTTCAAGCCGAGGCTTTCGCCGAACTTCTCGATATCCCCTTCCTTGAAGAGCAGCGCGGAGAGCTTGCCCCAACAACCGGTCGGGCACCACCTGCCGTAGTAGTAGCAGTTCGTGCAGATGAGTCTGCGAAGGACAACGAAGACCATGGTCACAGCTACGCCGAGGTACACCCATGCAACGATATGGTTGAAAAAGTAACAGGCAATTGTCCCGAGCGCGATCCAGACGACCATGACGAGGTTGCCAAGGAGTATGCCAACCTTGGGGTACTCTTCCAGGCCTTCTTCGCAGATATCGACTATGTTTATTCCTCTGATTTGTAGAAGGTCTAAATCCTATACCTGCTTGCTGCCTTGTCAACAAAGCGGGGCCAGATTCTGTCAGTTCATGTCACAATTGAGGCGAAGTGCCGCCTTACAAAGTAGTCCGCCCTGCTGAACGGGGCAGTGACGACCAGGAACTTGTTCTTCTTGACCGCATTGATAATGGTACGCGCGGTGTCCTCTGGATCCTCTCCTATATACCCCATGTAGCGGGTCATCTCCCTGATCTCCTGCTTGAATCACATGATTCCGATGCCGGCGATGTTGGCCAGCACGTCGATTCTTCCGACCCGCGCAATCGGGGCCTCGATCATCCTCTCAACCGCTGCGAAGTCAGTGACATCGGTGGGAAAGGTCAGGGCAAGGCTACCAGTCCTTTCTAGCTCACTGGTTCCGCAGGTCTTTCATGCCTGATCACCGCCTGAAGGAGTTTAGTTCCTGCCGACATTCTATTCGCGTTTGATGGTAAAGTGTAACCCGCAATTGAGTCTTTAGAAGGGGTGAGCGGACTTGCTGAAGCTTTACGGGAAGGATCGTTTCGAGCTCGGGGCCAGCGCCGCACTGACTTCTGGAAGCATGATCAAGTCGCTGGTAAGGTCTCTCTCCCGCTGGGCGCGGCGGCATCCTGAAAAGCTCTTGAGCCAGGAGCCCCCAAAGGACATCAGTGAGCTCGAAGGACTGGCGCGCGGCCTCGGCATCGCAACTGAAGACCTCTTCTGCGCTCGAATGCTCATCGAATCACTCGCTGTGCCGCAGTGCACGAACTTTGGGGCTGTCCCGCCCGCCACGAAAGATGACGACATAATGGTCTCCTGGAACTTCGACGCTCCTCTAATATTGAAGATGATAATGGGAAGGTTCCCCCTGTACGTGCGTGAGCTTGAGGGAACGATCCCGTACCTTTGCCTGGGAGCGCCTGCCGTTTTCGGGATCGGGATTTTGAACGCCGAAGGTCTTAGCTGCGTGGTCAATGCCGTGGGGGTGACCGACGCCGGTGAAGGCTACAGCCAGTTCGAGCTCAACAACAGGGCAATGGAGACCTGCACCACGGTCAGTGAAGCGGCGGAGGTCTTCAGTGAGGGTCCGAGGCAGGCGACCAAGTCCATTGCCATGGGCATGCTGATGAACTGGAACATGATCTGGGCCGACCGTCACGGTAGCCTTTCCGTTTTCGAGAACTCGCACAGCCACTTCTACGAGCAGCCCGCTGGCGCCGAGGGGATAATCGCGTCTGCCAACCACCACCAGTTCCTGGACCGGGACCTGAGCGGCTCGTGCGACCCCTCGACTCTGGACTTGCTAGCGGGTTCCTATTCGAGGCTTGCCAGGATGTGGGCTCTTCTTCGCGAGCACCACGGGCTCATCGAGCCCCGCGTGGCGAACCTGATCGTGTCCGATCACCGGCCCGACTATTCTTTGCTTGCGGAGTTCGGGATAGAGAGACAGTGGTGGGAGGAGAAGGTCGATGACTCGACCATCTGCGCTCACGCATGGAACATGAAGAAGCACCTGCTCAAGGGAGAGTTCGAACTGGCCCTCACCGAGTGGGGGATAAGCACCACCCTCTACTCTCTCCAGGTGCAGCCGCTGAGCATGACGGTGTGGTTCACGAACGGGCAGCCCTGCCGCAACCTCACAACGCCTGTTTACTGGGGAAAGATGCTGGGAGCCGAGGTCGAGCGCTACCCGGGCGCGGTGGACCCCGCGGACTTGTCTCGGCGAGAGAAGGAGCGTTCGCGACGAGGGGTGTTCCGCGAGGATGCAAGCCCGGGGGAAGCACGCTTCAACAGGGCATGGTTCGGTGTCACGGAAGCGGTCGAGAAGCTTTGTTTCAAGAAGGAGCGTATAGATGAGTGACGAGAAGCTTGCCGCCGTTTGTGGGTTGTATTGCGGTCCCTGCGAGTACCTCGGTGAGCAGTGCGGCGGGTGCGGGTACATTGAAGGGAAGCCATTCTGGACCTCGGAGATGAGGATCGAGACCTGCCCGCTTTACGATTGCTGTATTAACAAGAAGCAGCTCGAGCACTGCGGCCTCTGCGACGAGTTACCTTGCGAGACGTTCTTGAGTCTCAGCGATCCCGCGCTCAGCCCCGAGGAAGTCGAGAAGTCGATACGGGTGCGCCGGGACGAGCTTTTAAAGCGAAAGGAAATCGGCACAGAGCGCTGGCTTGAAAGCCTGCAGCAACAGCGATAGTTCCAGATACTGCAACAGTGGTGCCAGGCACCACTGTTGCACTAAGCCCAGTGCAGGTACTCGTCTACCAGCTTCTTTATCTCTTCGTCCTTGCCGTATAGCCGCTCGCTCAAGTCACTGTCGTCGTAGCTTCTCAGCATATCGACGGTCCCGTCGATCACCGTTGGAGGAAAGACGCCGTCCTTTTCGTAAATCTTTCGGTCCTTTAAAAGGGATTCCGCTGATTCCGCGCACGAGGCGGGCAGCTGAGGCAGTCTCTCCTGGATCTCCTCGTGCTCGAAGATGTTCACATCCGAGTAGAATTTCTCGGCGTACTCCAGAGCGTCTTTCATCTCCAGGCCGTGCCGCGCCGCCACGGCAAGCCCCGCCAGCAACAGGTAGATGTTGGCCGAGCCGTCAGGGCTGCGGAATTCGACCGTCTGGCTGTCGACGGAAAGGGGCAAGTCCTCCAGCTCCTGCGGGTTCGCGTCCTTGACCATGTTGCCAACTCCCAGCCATCCGAGCGGAACCCTTACCAGCACGGACCGGTTTCTGTCACCCCAGCAGATGTTTGTGGGAGCCTCCTGGTGCGGGACGAGCCTCAAGTAAGAGAGAGGGACGGTGTTGCCGAAGGCGGTCAGGGATGGTGCCAGGCGAAGGTAGCCGGCGATGGTCTTCCTGGCGATGTCACTCAGCTTGTCACCTTCGACCAGCATGTTCCGGCCGTCCTTCACAAGCTTTGAATGGATGTGCAGGCCGCTGCCCGCGTGCCCCACCACGACTTTGGGCGCGAAGCTGATGGGCACATTGTACTTATATCCGATCATCCTCAGGATCCACTTTGCGGTGACGATCTGGTCCGCCGCGTCATCTAAAGGCACCGGTGCGAACTCGATCTCGTGCTGTTCCATCTCCACTTCGTCTCCAGTGATCGAGCCAACCTCTGAGTGGCCGTACTTGATGGTGCCCCCGACCCCGGCGATGGTCTCCATGGCCTCGTATCGGAGCTTCTCGAATTTCGAGAACGGTGAGGATTCGTGATAGCCGCGCTGTGCCTCGACGGGGTAGGCGTCGTGCCCGGTGCGGAAGACGTAATACTCAAGCTCACCCATTGCCTCGAGGTGCATCCCGGTCTGCTCCTTCAGGACCGCGTCGGCCTTCTTGAGGAGGTTTTCCGGCGAGCTCCCGAGTGGCGTCCCGTCGCCTGCGTAGTAAGAGCATAGTATGTTTAACGCGGGGATGTCCGAGAACGGGTCAACGAAGGCGGTCTTGAAGCGTGGTACGACGTAGAGGTCGCTCGATGCAGCGTCGATGTACGAGAAAAGGCTGGAGCCATCGACCCTTTCTCCCGTCGACAGCAGGGAATCCAGCTGAACTATGCTGTTAATGACGAAGTTGAGCTGCTTCAGCCTGCCGTCTCCTCCAACGTACCGGAAGTTGACCAGCCTGATCCCGTTCTCCTCGATGAACTTCATGATGTCTTTCTTGGTGAACTCCTCCCGGGGCTTGTCCAGATACTGGACCAGCTTGTTGGGACTCATCACTATCTTCGGATCTTTCATCGGTTGCCTCCCATTCGATTGAAGGGCCACTTTGTGTTTTACTATTATCTACATATTTACGAAGGGTTCAATGATTTTTTAGAAGGGGGATTAAAGATGCCGACCGTCACGGTAGAGGGGCCTCCCATAAAAGACCTGGACGCGAAGCGCTCACTCACAAGGGAGATAACGGACGCGCTGGAGAGAGCATACAAGATTCCCAGGGAAGCGTATGTCGTGGTTATCAGGGAGAACCCTCCTGAGAATGTCTGTATCGGCGGAGAACTGATATGCGACCGCATCCGGCGCAGGGAAGGCTCCTGGTCAAAAAGTCACAAAGTGCAGCGGGCTGGTGAAGGAAGTGTATGCAAGAGTTGACTTTTGTCAACTATATTAAATAAGATATTAAAACCGTACACAACATTACATAGATGATAGATATGTAAAGGTTCGTAAGAGCCGGGGGCAACAATGAACACCAAGAAACCGACGTTGAATTACTCAACTCCGTTTTTCCTCTTTGACCTCGACCGGGTTCGCGAGAAGTATGAAGCAATCTCTTCAGCCTTTCCGGGCGCTACTACTTATTATGCGACCAAGGCAAACAATAACAAGGAAGTTCTCAAGGCACTGATTTCCGCCGGTTCCAGGTTTGAGATCGGTTCCAAGCAGGAAGCGGAAATGATGATCGAATTGGGGGTTTCCCCCAAGGACCTGATCTTCTCTTGTCCGGTTAAGCTGCCGTCGCACATAAGGGACACTTACAAGATGGGAGTTGACCTTTTTGTCTTTGACTCCGAGGAGGAACTCAGGAAACTGGCCATATTAGCTCCTAAGAGCCGGGTATTACTCCGACTGTCTGTTTGTAGCGAAGGGAGCTTGTTCCCGCCCGGCCTGAAGTTCGGCGCTCCTGCCGAGCAGGCGCTATCGCTTATGCAGGAGGCGCTGAACCAAGGTCTATCGCCCTATGGTCTCGCGTTTCATGTCGGGTCACAGTGTACGCGGAAGGAGACATGGACAGAAGCCCTGGAGATATCCAGCAAGGTATGGGGCACGCTTGAAGCTGAGGGCATACCCTTGAGTTGTATGGACATAGGGGGCGGTTTTCCAATCCAATATATTCATGAAGTTCCGTCTATCGAGGAAATCGCGCAGGAGATAAGAAGACTGCTCAATTCTAGATTTCCTTCTGGAACGGAATTGTTCCTAGAGCCTGGTAGGTTTCTTGTCGGGGATTCGGCAATGCTGGTTTCCACGGTGATCGGCAAGGCTAAGCGTGACGGGGAGAATTGGCTATATGTAGACGTAAGCGCTTTTCATGGCCTTATGGAAGCCCTTCAGGTACGAAGGGAGTTCCCATACCTTGTCAAGACCGCCAAGGACGGGCAGTTAAAAAAACCGTACGTCCTTACGGGGCCAACCTGCGATTCTGACGATACTATTCTCAATGAAGTCTGGCTTCCGGAAATGCAAGTGGGTGACAGGCTCCAAATCATGAACACTGGGGCATATTCCTTTGTCTATGCTTCCAATTTCCACGGGTTCACAACTCCGGATATATATTGCATATCTGATTTCAAGGAAAAGACCGAAGTTCCCACGGCCAAGATATATGCGCTCAGAAACACTAAAGCACCATAGGTACTGGGACGAAAAAAAGTACTCCTGTGAACACGAAGGTCAGACCTGTGAGGTTCATGTCGGTTTGACCAAAGTCCCTGAAGAGTGGATAGAAACCCTGTGGGAACTTTACGACGAGAGCCTTCGCATCGAGGAGGCAATACAAGAACAGGCGTGTTATACGCGTGAAACGTTTTCTTCTGCATTGATAGATCCCGAATATTATAAGACCGTCATGGTTGTGGACGGTATTGCTTCGGGTTTACTATTAATGACCTACAATTTGGAAAAAGCAAGAGTTGCTTACATAAACCCTGATTTTATTCGCAAACATTTTCAAAAAGAGGTCGAAGAGGTTCGTTTTGGGTATATAACATGCGTTTTCATATCGCCCAAGGTGCGAAATCTCCGTTTTTTCAATCTACTAGTGGAAGCTTGCATTAATACTATAGGGGAAAGGGATTATGTTCTGGCGCTCGATGTTAGCGATAGCCGGAAGTTTATTCCGGAGGTACTAGCGAAATTGAGCAAAGAATATAAATATCCCTTTGAGAAGCAGTTGCTGGGGACCCAGTCTTATTTTGCTTTTCGGAAACTTTCAGAAAGTGAACTTCGTGAGGTCGAAGAAGCAAATCCGTAGCTGAGGCCAATAGTCAAGGTCACGGTTGTTCCGACCCCTTCCGCGGAATCTATTTCAACCTCTATGCCCAGCTTTGATGAAAGCAAGCGGACGATGTAGAGACCGAGACCCATGCCCCTTGAATGGTGATTTATGCTTTCAAGTCGTACAAAGGGCTCGAAGATTTTCTCTATTTCTTCTGAAGGTATCCCGTTTCCAGAGTCATGTATTTGAATGAAGTCATTAATGCTATCCCCCCAAGCCCTGATGACGACAGGTTTATCAGCCGGGCTGAATCGAAAAGCGTTCTCGAGAATATTTTTCAAGACAAGCTGAATGTGTTCCGGGTCGGAGACAATGAGTAAATCCGGTTCCGCCTCAATTATCAACCTCTCCTGTTCCTCTGGGAGGAGTGATGAACATATAGGCTGTATGATTTCATCAAATCGTATCGGTCGCTTCTCAATGCTAATTTTTCCTTCTTTTAATTTGGAGACTCTAAGGAACTGCTCAGTCAAGGTAGTTATCCGGCTGCACGCATTTATGACATCTGTAAGAAGTGATAGCTTTTGAGGATCTCCCAACTGATCCCATCTATCTAAGAGTGTTTGGGCGAATCCACTAACCAGCGTTACTGGTGTTCGGAATTCATGAGACGTAACATCAATAATCTCTGACTTGAATTGATACGCTTCATGTAGTTCAAGATATACTTTTTTCATCTCCTTCAACTGAGCGCCTAGCTGAGCGGAGAGGGCGTAATTATCGATAAAAAGACCGAAACGCTGCGCTGCTTTTTCAAGAAATGAGATGTCTGTAGTACTGAAGGCTTTGTGAGTGACTTTTTCGCTTACGAGGAAATAACCCACTATCTCAGTTGAAATCTTTATTGGAGCACAGGCGAAAATCCCAGCCGCAGCCAGTTTATTACCCAGGATCTTCTCATTTGAATCCTTTGGCCAGCGTTGCGCTTCTTCAGTGACGATCGTGTTTTTGACATCGTGCAGCCAAGCCGCAAATCCGTAATTATCGTCACTTTTTGTTAAAAGCCCTCCGTTACCGTTATCTTCCAACGAGCATCCGAAGGCCCAACTGTTTTCATTGATGACGCTCGGCGGTATGACCACTTCAATTCCGCTTAGGCCCAACGGAGCAACTATCTCGGACAGAGCTGAGATAAGGCCTGTTTGTAGATCAGTCTTAGAAATGAGCTTAGAGGAAACTGATTCCAAAAGGCGGAGTTCGTCGTACAATTCGGAGAAGAATAACCTGGAAGATAGGTTTTGGATATGTTTCCAGACGTCTGGCGCAAAATAGATTAGAACCATAAAAACGAGAAGCGTTAATGCTCTTTCGACCCATGGGTTTAGATGGGTTGAGTTAAAGACCAGGAACAGAACAATCATTGGAACGGAGAGTAGTATCGTTCCGATAATAAAGACGCTGGTCTTGCGGAGTATTATTCTGACATCCAATAGACGTAAGTGGAGTATTGCATAAGACGTAAATCCAGCAGGAATGACGCCGGCGAGGAAAGAAATATTTGTTGAAAAATCATTACCTACAATAATTGGAATCACGAAGACGCAAAGTGTAACTACAGGTAAGAAAAGAGCTATTCCGCAAAGAATAACACTCGCTCTTGCGCGGTCGATCCCGGAGGAATCTTTCCATTTCTTATAGACCAAGTAGATACCGCATATGAGAGGCGCAAGAACGACGAAAGATGCCAAAGGCCATAGTATGCCGTTTTTGGATATAGGAGTTCCGTTTTGATAGCTGGCAGATTTTACTATCAAAGGGGAAAAAGATAACACTGCGAAGAATGATGCAGCCATGATGATAGGATAACAAACCTTCTTCTTGGGCGCGCGATCTAGATATAAGCCTAAAAGAAACAAGAAGAAGAAGACGGAAGCAATTATCCCGCTCGCGTAAGCCCAGCGATAAGTCCATAAAGTAATGGCATCGGTTGGCCTGCTTACTATTTTCACCGCAATTCCAGATAGAGTCCAGAGACCCGTAAAGAGCGCAGCTAATGCAAGCATCCTATTTAGGTAGCTTTTCTTGTTATTACGATAGATAACAATTGCGAAGAACCACAGAAGACAGGCAGCAACAACGGTTGTTAGAATAAAAAGCACAGCAGACCCGCTTGTTTTGTGCATTAAAATCACCAATTAATCCTGGTATCCTTATATCGGTAAAATTAATGAAAGACTTTAGATAAATTTTTGATTGCTTCTACAGTCAGGAAATGCAGAGATGCGTGGGTCCTGCCAAGTAAGTTCCTTATACATATAGACCCGCATAAATCATATGATCCAGGAAGGATTCTCACCTTGCTTTGCTTAAGTATGCATTAGGAAGCCAAAAACTGGCCATGTAGTACTTCAGGGGGCGAGAATCCGATGGGTGCACCAAAAAACGG
>Ga0209840_1000016_pt1 | contig 54902 bp, 51 predicted proteins | sample PersoiDNA2013190_FD_185802 | JGI IMG/M metagenome (GOLD analysis project Ga0209840, IMG submission 185802) | Permafrost soil microbial communities from the Arctic, to analyse light accelerated degradation of dissolved organic matter (DOM) -... | ecosystem: Environmental > Terrestrial > Soil >... | reverse complement strand
CCGTTTTTTGGTGCACCCATCGGATTCTCGCCCCCTGAAGTACTACATGGCCAGTTTTTGGCTTCCTAATGCATACTTAAGCAAAGCAAGGTGAGAATCCTTCCTGGATCATATGATTTATGCGGGTATAATCAGCATTTTTGCTCAAACTCTTAATGCCCCAAATGGCAGTAAACAGCGTACTGTTTTCGCATCACCCATTTGCCGCTGAATCACCTATCCGTTGGTGTGCTTGGAAAAGTGGCAACCGAGAATAGAGATAAAAGTTCGAGGCCTTGATCCCGGAAGGTGCCGGTGTGGAAACGGGCCGTAAGACAGTTGAGGCCCTGATAAAGGCGTTTTCCATCAAAAAGAAGACCTGGCAGAGTCCTCGTACTGCGACTTAATTAGCCCCAATGGTTGATGTCCACCGAAAATACCTTCTGTTATCATGTATGCTTTGGGTCAGCCGGACGTTAATAATCCGAAGGGTTCGAACAAAAATATTGTCAAGAAAGTATGTCCTTTATAGGTTATCGCCGGGGGGTGCATCATGAAGAAGGAGCTGGGCGGCAAGAATTGCCTCTATCCGATGCCTGTCGCGCTCGTCGGTGCCAACGTGAACGGAAAGCCGAGCTATATCAAGATCGACCATGTCGGGATCATGGACTTTTCACACATCTGTCTGAGCATGGGGAAGACCCATCACACCAACGAGGGCATAAGGGATAACGGCACCTTCACCGTGAACATCCCCTCGACCAGACTGGTCAAAGAGACCGATTACCGCGGCCTGGTCTCAGAAAGGAAGTCCGACAAGGGCGCGCTCTTTAACGCGTTCTACGGCAAGCTCGAGACCGCACCCATGATCCTGGAGTGCCCCCTTAACATGGAATGCAGGCTGGTCAATACAGTCGATATGCCCAACCATGACATCTTCATCGGCGAGATAGTCGAGAGCTACTGCGACGAGGAGTACCTGGTCGAAGGCTTGGTGGACTTCTCCAGGGTCAACCCGATCGTCTTCGCGATGTAAAGCCCGTTCTACTTCAGGCTCGGCGAGCAGTTCGCCAGGGCCTGGAACGTGGGCAAGGAACGGAAGAACTGACAGGACGTATCGACCTTTTCTTTGTACGTCACCAGTCGATGTTCTACAATGCCTTCGGCGGCCGCCGTGTGGGGCATCGTCATAGTCCGCCTGATCCTCTTCATGGGGATACTCAAGTGGATCTGATTCTCATCACTAGTAACAGGCACTCGAGGCTGCATCGCATTTCACAGTCCGCCCGGTTCTGCCGATAATCTGAATAGAGATTCAGAACCTCCGGGAAGATAGCCTTGAAGAGAAAGACCTCGCTGGCCATAGTCTTTATACTCCTGGTTTCAACAGCTGTTGGAGCGGCCGTTGGCGCGATGTGCTCCCGAAAGACCGCCGCCCTGTCGATGGAGCTCACCGTCAAGGAGCGCTCGGGAGCGGCGCGGCACTCCGAACCGGTCACTTCGGGGGTACCGCTTGCCCAATCGCCGGGGATCAAGTCCACGGATGGCTTTGCGGTCACCGACTCGGCCGGGCGCGCGACCTCCTCTTGAAGATGACGCGCCAGGAGGCCGACGTCATGTGGAAGGTCGACGAGCGCGGGAACAAGGGTGTCCCGTATGCCTGGATGCGGGACGGTACCCCCTGGGGATGGGAGGAGAAGGAGGTGGCGGTCAACGTCTGCAACTGGCACCTTCTGACTGCCGACGCGCTCACCTACGGTTTCATCTACGGCGGCGACGCGGGACTGCTCGACAGGGCAAGGGAGGCGTTCAAGACCGGCTCCGACCCGAACATCGAGTATTACAGGCCCGAGTACACCGCCACGAAGGAAGCGACCAACAGCGCGAACTTCGGGCAGGTCTACATGCACCTCAAGAGTCCCCCTTCAGAGCCTGTCACGAGCACGCAGTTCGACGAGTGGATATGCCTCGAGAACACCGGCAATGAGCCCGCCGGGGTTCAGATTCAGTATTACTTCGGTGACGGCGGCGGAGTCAAGCAGTCCATCGACGTCCCGGCCAGGACAAGGCGCACGGTTGACGTCAACGCGGCCGTGGGGGGCGGCAAGGACGTATCCGCGACCGTCACGAGCGACGCTCCGATCGTCGTGGAGCGCCCGATGTACTTCGACTACCACGGCAAGTATGCGGGCGGGCACGATGCTATTGGAACAGCGGTGCCGGACACAGAGTGGCACTTCGCAGAGGGCTGCACGCGCTGACGGAACACCTACGGGCCCGGGTAGAGAGCTTCGGTCAAAGTCACCAGCGTATAGCCCCTGGCCCTCAGGTCGTCGATGATCCCGGGCAGCGCCTCGACCGTCCTGGCACGGTCGTGCATCAGCACTATCGCCCCGTTGCACGCCTGAGACACCACGGTAGCGCGGACCCCCGCAGCCGTTGCTCCGGACCTCCACTCCTGCGGGTCTATGGTCCAGTAGACCGAGAGGTAACCCTCGGCGTTGGCGCGCCTTACCAGGGCGCCGTTCCTGTCCCCGTAAGGAAACCTGAAGTAGGGCTTTGTCGAATACCCGGTCGCCTGCCTTACCGCGGCCTCGGTGGCGGCGAGCTCAGAGACAAGCTGGGCTTCGGATGCCTTCGTGAACATGGCGTGCGACATCGAATGGTTAGCGATCTCGTGGCCTTCTGCCGCCATCCTCTGCACCACACCGGGGTATGTGCCGGGAAACCCGCCCGTCACGAACAGCGTGGAGTGAACGCCCTTTTGCTTCAGGATGTCGAGGACCGCGTTCGCCAGACCGCCGCTGCTCTCGATGTCAAGAGTCAGCGCGATACACCTCTTTGACGTGTTGGCCCTGGATACTTCACCCCAGCCCCAGGCCGCCGCAAGCGATGCCCTGTCAACAGTGCGCCACGGTGAGGAGAAATAGACGGAACGCTCCGCCACAATCGGGACATTCCCCGTGGATTCGACCCTGATGCTGAAGTCTCCATGGGCGCTGTTATGCCTCCCGATCCCGAAGGCAGTCTCGTGGACCGGGATGGTCAGGCGTCTTTGCGCGGGAACATTGATGGCTTTCCTCTCCTCGTTCCTGCCGTCCGCGCAGTAGTAATAGACGTTAACGGTCGTATCCCTCACGTCGGGGTTCTCCAGGCATAGATATGTCTCAAAGCCATCACGGGTGCAGCCTTCCGCGAAGTACCAGAGGTCGGCCGGCTTCGTTGCACCCACTACATCGTGCCCGCCCGTCCAGGAAGGCCTGTAGGAGAAATACATGGAGCGCTCGGCGACTATAGGGACCCCGTCGGCCGATTCGACCTTGATGCTGAAGTCGCTGTGGGAATTGTTATGCCTGCCGATCCCGAGCCCTACCTCGTGGACCGGGATGGTGAAGCGGCTCTGCGCCGAGAGAGTTATGCCCGTTCTCGCCTCATCGTTCCCGTCCGCGCAGTAGTAATAGACGTTCGCGGTTGTGTCCCTGTCGCTCGGGTTCTCAAGACAGATGTAGGTATCAAAGCCGTCGCGTGTGCAGCCCTCCGCGAAGTACCAGGTCCCGCGCGGTTCGGTCGCTCCGACCACGTCGTGCCCGCCGGGCCATGCCCCCTTGTAGGCGAAATACATGGACCGCTCCGCGACGACCGGTACACCGTTGGTCGATTCGACCTTGATGCTGGAGTCGCCGTGTGCCGTGTTGTGCCTTCCTATGCCGAGCTCCCCCTCGTGTACGGGGATGGTGAAGCGGCTCTTCCTGGCGACAACGACGCCGGTCTTTATCTCGTCGTTGCCGTCGGCGCAGTAATAGAAGATGTTGAGGATGGCGTCTTCGTCACTCGGGTTCTGCAGGCACAGATAGGTCTCGAAGTTATCCCTTGTGCTCCCCTCGGCGAAATACCAGGTCTCGCCCGGGGACGTGGCCCCGACCACGTCGTGCCCGCCGGACCAGGCTCCCTTGTATGTGAAGTAGATCGGGCGCTCCGCGACAATCGGGTCCTCCGATGTCACAACCATGGAAACGTCGTTCTCGGGGGGCACCTCCGTGGACACGTTTACGGTGGTGCGGCTCTCGGGCGGCAGGCCGTACGTCTTCTCGATGTTCTGCCCGGTGCCGAGCATGTAGGAGCAGACCGCGTTTGTAGGCTCACCGCCGGGATTGAACAGGCAGAGCCACTCGGTGAAGCCCGCCCTTGTCGTGCCTTCCGCGAAATACCATGTCCGGCTGGTCACGGTGGATCCCATGGCATCGTGGCCGCCGCTCCACTCAGCAACCGCGGGCAGCGGAAACGCAATCGTTGAAGCGAACACGAAGAGTAACACCGCAATAATGCCGTGTCCGTGGTGTCTATTAATCTTCTTCATAGCGTTCTACCCATAAAGCCGAAAAAGCCCCGCTTCCGCCGGGCTCGAGCCTTCTGGTGGAGGTAGGCGGAATCGAACCGCCGGCCTCGGGCGTGCAAAACCCGCGCTCTCCCAACTGAGCTATACCCCCGCCCAAATTACGTGCTATTCATTTTACCATCTTACGATCTTCTGGATTATCTAACCCTGGTGATCAACTCCTTTGGTGAATCGCGCCCTTGATTTCTTCCACGTCCTTCTTGAGTCCTATCACCAGTTTCATCAGCGGCTCTGTCTCTCGACCTCTTCCTCCGTACTTTTCCTCCAGTGCTCTCTTGAGCCCCTCGTATATCCACTCGCGCATGAGTGTCTGGTAACTCTTGCCCATGTCTTTTGCGACTCTCTTGGTCTGTTCGCGGACAAGCGGCTCTATCCTGATTGTCACAACCGCACTTTTGTTGCCACCGAATCTCAAGAAGTCCGATACATCTTCTTCGCAGACAAACTCCAAAATGCTGTGTTCCTCCCAGAACTTCGCCTCCTCTTCCAGGCTTTTAAAATCGGGTATGCTCTTTTTCATATCATCATCCCTTCCGGTATCTTCTCCTCTCCCTGTCATCCATGACTCTAGCTGTTATCAACCAGCCGGAACTCCTTTTCAGTTGAAGAATGAGTGCCAGATACATCCCGTCACCGCTTCTTCCGAGCAGTGCCCTTCTGCCTGCCGCTAATCTAAAGACGACACCATCGGGATCTAGGTACGCCTCTCGTACTCCTTTTCTCGTGATCCCCGACCTCGTACATATTCTTTTCTTTGAGTGCCTCGACAACCTAAGTTCACACCGCGGATTTGATTTGTTATGTATATACATTGTAACACATTTCTCTTGTGTGTCAGAAACAAGTTGTTGCTTTTGTTCTCCCTGCCAATACAAGCAGTACAAGCAAGATAGCATACGCCTGTGACATTGGGTGATGAGATAGGCCCTCGTGCGGATTCTGGGACGTCCAATGCATATATACTCTACAAAGGCTACTGCCGCGGGCTAAGATGGGCCGGTAAATGCGACGGGGGGGCATGAGGCGATCTTTGCTTACATGGGGAAGTCCGGGGCTCAGCCCGTGGGACCGCCCTTCGCGATCTACTACGACATGGAGCTCAAGGAAGAGGACATCGACATGGAGACATGCGTCCCGGTCGGCAGCCTGATGGAAGGCGAAGGGGATGTCGTGGGACGGTCCCTTCCGGGAGGAAAGGTCGCCTCGACACTGCACGCGGGGCCGTACGAGGAGATCGGTGACGCCTACCAGGCCGTCATGCTCTGGATAAACGAGAACGGCTACAGGCCAGCGGGCCCCTGCCGCGAGGTCTACCTGGTCGGCCCCCAGATGTTCGACAACCCGGCTGAATACCGCACCGAGGTCATTTTCCCAATAGAAAAGGCGGGTTAGAATAACGGGTCTTGAGGGGCTGGGCTATGATTCCAGGCCCGCCAATGATAAAATACAAACATTGGTTTGTATAAATAAGGGTTGTTTTGTGGAGGTGTACACTTTGAAGGCGACCCGCGTGACAAAATGCAAGGATGATCCCCGCATTATCGAGCTGGCCGAGGCGCTTAAAATACTTTCGGATCCAAACCGGCTGCGAATAATGTGCTTCCTTTCGCAAGGTGAGAAGTGTGTGTGCGAAGTGGAGCGAGAACTCGATATCTCCCAGCAACTGTCCTCCCATCACCTGAATGTGTTGAGAGAGACCGGATTCCTTAAGGGCAGGAAGGAAGGCACCTGGTCCTACTATTCCGTGGACCGCCAGTTTCTAAAGAGGGTCGATGATATCTTCAGCGCGTACCTTGATTACCGAAGAGTAGACAGCCGCCCGAAGCAACGAGCGAGTTGCTAGAAAGGAGAGCAACGGTTCATGGGTGGAAAGGATAAACCCGGGGAGAAGCTCGCGGCCGGAGCAGGCGACCTTTTTACCGGGGACGTCGAGGAGCGGATAGAGCACGAGAAGACCGTTGACGCAGAAGCGGGAAAGCGCAAGCACCTGGACGTTTTCGACAGATATCTATTTATCTGGATATTCGCCTGCATGGGTATAGGCCTCGGCCTGGGCAAGCTCTTCCCCGGTCTGGGGCACTCGCTGGACAGCGTCAAAATCGGCTTCGTATCCATTCCTATTGCTGTCGGTCTTTTCATGATGATGTTCCCTATTATGATCCGTATCCGACTGGAGGACGCGGTCAAGGCGGCAAAGTCGTGGAAAGAGCTCGCCATCGTCATCTTCTTCAACTGGTTCATCTCGCCTTTCTACATGTACGCGCTCACCCGCATTTTTCTTCGCAGCCACCCCGAGTACGCCATTGGTGTCGTGTTGCTCGGGATAGCGCCGTGCATCGCCATGGTCCTCATGTGGACATATCTTGCCGACGGCAACAACGCGCTGGCGATGGTGCTCATGTCGATCAATTCTATCGTCCAGATGTTCATCTTCTCGTTTTTCGCCTACTTTCTCACCAAGAGTTACGTCAACCAGCTCGGCGAGAAGGCCACTTTCGACATTTCCAGGGTCACCATCCCGAACATCGCCATAACTGTGCTGGTGTTTCTGGGCGTTCCGTTGATCCTGGGTTACCTCACGCGTAGGAGGCTTCTGAAGACGCGGGGCGAGGAATGGATCGAGCACAGGCTCTCGCCGTGGATGCGTGTAATGGCGATAGTCGGCCTGCTGTTCACGCTAATCGTGATGTTCACACTCAAGGGAAAGGTCATTGTCGAGGAACCCATTGCCGTGCTGCTTGTCGCGATCCCGGCTACCATCTTTTTCTTTACCATGTTTCTAGGTGCCTATTTCAGCGCCTGGGGGTTCAATATCAGTTATGAGAACTCGGTGGCGGTCGGACTCACGGGCGCCAGCAATAATTTCGAGCTCGCGATTGCGGTAGCGGTTGCCGTGTTCGGCATCAACTCGCGCGTGGCACTCGCCACGGTGATCGGCCCGCTGATCGAGGTTCCCATTATGTTGGCTCTTGTGCGCATCGGGCTTAGGACCCGGCGGCGGTTTCCCAGGAAAAAGGCCGCGGCGGCCGGGGTGGCAAATCCAGAACCGCTGAGCTAAGTGAAAGGATAAGCGCGATAATGCTCAAGGTCGATACGCATCCCGACTACCCACCCGAGGAGGGCTGCTACATACGTGGGAACGACCGCTCGCCGGTGGCGGTCTGCATCATCCTCAGGTGGGACCAGGACAAGGTGCCGCCCGAGATAGAACAACTGGTACGTGCCGGGGCCGAAAGCGGCGCCGCGCTCACGGGCACTCTCCAGACCGAGAACATCGGACTGGAGAAGGTGATGTGCAACATCGTATCCAACCCGAACATCCGCTACCTGTTGCTCGGTGGGCCTGAATCGGAGGGACACCTCACGGGCGAAGCCATCAAAGCGCTGTTCTCAAACGGAGTGGACGAGAAGAAGCGCATAATCGGCACCGAGTCGCCGCATCCGTTTCTTTTCAATATCTCGGACGAGATAATCGAGCGCTTCCTTGAGCAGTTAACACTCGTCGACCTGCAGTTCCAGGGTGACCCGAACCTGATACAGAAGGCCGTCTGGTCCTGTTACCAGGAAGCGCCCGTTGAGTTCATGGGGCAGGAGCTGTACGACATCGGCGCTCTCGACAAGCCACCGCTCAGCGGGAAGATTACATGGAGGGTCACCCAGCCATGGTGCGAGCCCCTCGACGAGAAGGAGCGGGAGGCGAAGCAAAAGGCAGAAGCGCTCATGGAGATGATAAGAGAAAGAACCGGAAAAAGGGCCGGTGAAGATACGAACTAAATTGAAATTACCCCCATTGGCGCGCCATCCTCAAGAAGTACTCGTGCATGAACCGCTCGTAAAGGTTCCTTCTCCTGCGAGCCGGGCGTAATATAATCGAGACAGTATCCTGTGATGCAGGTTTTGTTAACATCATCAGTAGTGGGCTCGATCAAAAGGAGGCAAATTCAATGGAAGGGGAATGGATAGGACAGTCCAAGGAGCTCACCGACCTGCTTGCCCTCAAGAGAAAGCCGGTGGCTGTGACCTTCACCAACGAGCAGGTAGAGGTCGAAGACGCCAAGAGGACATGGATCTGCCGGGCGTTGAAGCTCGCGGCAGAAGGGCAGTCCTTCGTCATCGACGTGGAGACCTCGGCATGCGGCGGGGGGTCCTGGCACTGCGGCCTCATCGAGCCCCCGTCCGGGGAGGGCAGAAGGGCCCTGCAGGCATTCCTCACCGCCGGGGAAAAGCTCACGGGCACCATAGTCTCTTTTCAGCGGATGCAGTTCCTTGGCTCTCCGCCTCCCACCGGCATAAGCGACCGCATACTGATAGGTCCGATGGAAGACGCCCGTATGCGCCCGGATATCGTCTTGTTCCTCTGCGACCCCGAGCAGGCCTGCAGGTTGATCTCACTGGACCACTTCTGGGACGGTGTACCGCCACGGATAGAGCTCTCCGGGTCGCTTTGCCATTCGGCCGTCTCCTACCCGATAATGACCGGCAGGACCAACCTTACCCTGGGTGACTGGACAGCAAGGCGTATGCAGAAGTTCGATAAAGAGATCGTGTTCGTGACGATCCCCTACGAGAGAATGCAAAACCTCATTCTTGCGATTCCCCGGTCTTCTGCGGGGACCGCGGATGTCGAGCTGCCCGAGCCTATCCGTCGGGTGTTCGAGGAGGAAGGTCTTACAGAGAGTTCCTAGTCCTCAGTGTGAAAAACCTCCCCGACGACCACGGCTTCTTCTTCCACCCGCTGGAGGGCCTCGAGGGGGATCATCTCGATATCGCGTGTGTGACCGTACTTCTTCCTCAACCCGTCGACGAAGTGCCTGAGCGTTGAACTGCCCAGCAGCAGGCTGCGGCTCACCTCGAGCCCGATCACCCTGAGTTCGTTACCCTTTCTCTCTATGTATATGTCATCCACGCGCTGTATCCGGTTCCCTTTCGAGTCGAGTATCTGCTTGTCCAGGAGGTCCGCCCGGAGAAGCAATCTGCCCTCCGCGGTCTCCACCGGGAAATCGGGATGTATCCCCAGAAGACGGAAGCCATCCTCGTCGAATGATTCCACCTGCGACCAGGGGAGCAGGAGGACGATGTCCTCCACGGGCCGGACCAGCTCGACGTCCCTTACACGGTCGGTCCAAAAGACGTGCGTGCCCAGGTAGGTGACGTCTGGAGAGGAGAGGTCTTCGATAGCGAGGTCCTGCAGGTGCCCGATATGCTCCCCCTCGCCGTCGAAGACTTTGGCCTTGATGAGGTCGCTCAAACTGACTAAATCACCATCTTCCACGAAACCAACCTCCTTGAGAGTCACCGCCCGATAGGGAATATCGAGGATATTACAAGCCAGAGATCGAGGACATAAAGTATTACGACGCATATCCAGGCCACCAGCTGGTATTTATCGCCGTTCACGTAGTTGCCCATTATGTCCCTGTCCTTGATGATCATGAGCATGCAGGTGACGATTATGGGCAGGAGGACCCCGTTGACGGTCTGTGAGGTGAGCATGACTGTTATCAACGGTATCTTCGGGATCATGACAAGGAGGGCCCCGCCCGCTATGAAGATGGTGTAGGTCAGGTAGAACTTCGGAGCCTCGGAGAAAGAGCGGTCTATCCCGGATTCCCAGCCGAACGCTTCGCAAACGCTGTAGGCGCTGGACAGGGGCAGCACAGACGCGGCAAAGAGAGATGCGAAAAGGAGTCCTGCCGCGAAAAGGTAGGATGCGTACTTCCCGGCTATCGGCGCGAGCGCAAGGGCGGCCTGCTCGGCGGATTTTATCTGGGTAGCGCCGACACCGGGCTTGTTGAAGAAGGCGGCGGCGCAGCAGACGATGATCGCAAAAGCAGCGATGAACAAAAAGACGTTTCCAACGCCAGTGTCGATCCTCTCGAAGACGAGATCTTTCTTGTCCAGGCCTTTATCCACAACAGACGCCTGCTGATAGAACTGCATCCAGGGAGCAATGGTAGTGCCGATGACTGTTATGATCATGATTATCCACGAGGCGTTCAGTTGCCCGCTCGGGATGAAGGTCCCCTTTGCCACCTCCAGCCAGTCCGGCTTCGCGAGGAACATCGAGATGATATAGCACACGTATATGCCGCCGACGAACAGGAAGATCTTCTCGACCCTCCTGTAAGAGCCCTTCAGCACCAGGAACCAGACACCGACGGCGGCTACCGGCACGGATATGTAACTCGGTATCCCGAATATATGCGAGCTCGCGGCCACCCCCGCGAACTCACCGATCGTGTTGGCGAAGTTGGCGACCATCACTGCCACCATGATGGCTGCGGTCAGCCGCAGGGAGAACCTCTCGCGGATGAGGGCGGCAAGGCCCTTCCCGGTGACTATGCCCATGCGGGCGTTCATCTCCTGGACCATGTACAGGAGCACCAGCGTAGGTATCATCACCCAGATGATGGCATATCCGTACTTGGCACCGGCGACCGAGTAGGTGGCTATACCGCCCGCATCGTTGTCCACCAGGCTGACGATGATGCCCGGCCCCAGCACGCTCAGCAAAAGTAATAGATTATTTTTAGTCAGTCGCTTTTCCGTGGTCATTTTATCCACCGCTCACCAGAGGAAGCCGGCATTCCGTTGAATTGTACCATTTATAAACTGCGCAAAGGCTCCCGCCTTTTACTGCCTTGTTTTAAAAAACGAAGGGCACCCTCTCGGGTGCCCATTCGTCAAAACGACTGTTTTTGCTATGCCTTACGGCGTCTTTATCGGAGGTATACCCGGGCCACTGCCACTTGTTATGGCGATTTCGGTCTTTCCGGGATGGTCAACATTCCCCTTGCCGATGGTGACCATCTTGAACGTGTCTCCCTCCTGGAACGCGAACATGCCCATCTGCTCGCCAGTAGCCGATGTGCTGATCCCCTGGGTCAGGTCTGTGAAACCGGACTTGCCCTTCAGCTTGTCCCTGTACCACGCGACCACCTCTGATACCGGATCCTCGGTCCACAGCACAGCGGCCGACCATACCTCTTCGCCCTTCTCGTTCTTGCTTTTAACGGTGCCGGCCGAGTTCTCATCCATCTTGGCGCCGGGGTAGATGGGTATCCCGATTTCTTTTTCCGTTACCGTGCCGGTTACAGTCGTCGTCCCTTCATCCGTCTTGATCTCGCCCGTCTTGGTGGTCTTCTTACCGCCACAGCCGACGAGCGCCGCCAGCCCCAGCACGAGCAGGGCCACCAGCATTACCCCGATGAACTTCTTCATGCATACCTCCCTTGTTCGTCCTTACGGAACTCTAGCCTATCCCCCCGAAGACGGGGGCCCCGCTTGTTTGTCGTATTGGCTGTCTAGTCAATCCCCCTAAGAAGGGGGCCCCTACTGTTTGGCGATGTCGGTCTCGTCCTCTATCTACCAAGTATAATCCCATATAAGCTTTGTAATGAAAACCATGATGGCGAGCATCATTGTAAATGTACCGATAAGTGCGATCTGGGTCATCCCATCCATGAACCAGTTCATCTCGAGCACCCCTATGACCACCGCGAAATCGACATAGAAGTAGGTAAGCATCGGTACCGTGTTCACAAAGCCGCGCGGGACCCTGTTAGGCTTCTGGAAGTATAGGTAGAAGATGAGGATGACAAAGAACGGCGCGAGCCACCAGCCGACGAAGTTGCCGATCGGTACTCCATCCCTGCCCATCAATCCCGGGAGCTCCCTCAGGTAAGGCCCACCCTTGATCCAGTACCACCACGGCGCTTTGTGAACGGCGTCCATCCAGACTCTTGACGTGGCGAAGGGATCAACCATGAGGTCCCATGCGCAGACGAGCGTCGCCGAAGCGGCCGGGATGAGGATTGCCCAGAGGCCCTTCCCCCACCAGGAGCGCACCCGTTTCTCGCCCTTCATCCCGACAAGCCAGTCGATGAGCATGAAGGCGGAGTACATCAAGACCGACCAGGTGACGATGATGAGTGTCGGCACGCCGCCGATGCGAGGCCTAAGGGTGTTCGTGTAGTGTGCACAAATGGTGCCTGGCACCATTTGTGCATTTGTGCAGGACCGGCAACAGCGGTTACTACAGGTGCGACTCCCTGTTAAGGTCTCTACACACTTTGGAGAGGCCCGGATAGAGCTTCCGGAAACTACTGTAGAGCCGGTCGTATTCGCTGGCGGGCTCGGCCCGCGGCTCGAAGGTCTTCCTGACCTTCACCACTTTCTTGATGTCCATGTAATCACCTAGGACGCCGAGCGCCACCGCCACCGCCAGCGCCGACCCCATCGCCCCCGCCTCCTGGGGATTCTCCACCGCCTCCACGCGGTGCCGCGTGGCGTCGGCGACTATCTGCATCCACACGTCGCTTTTCGCCCCTCCCCCGATCGCCCGGACAGGCTGACAAGGGTAGCCGGCCCTGGCCACCGCGTCGAGCAGCCAGCGGATGTTGTAAGCGACACCTTCGTATATAGAGCGCAGCACGTGGCCCCGCTCGTGGTCGAGCGAGAGATTGACGAAGGAAGCCCGGAGCGTCGTATCGGTCACGGGGGAGCGCTCACCGTACATCCACGGTGTGAAGATGAGGCGCTTCGAGCCCGGTTCGACCGCCTCGACCTCCTCGTCCAGGACACTGAATATCTCCATCTCGCCCTCCGCCCGGGCCCACTCGTCGGAAGTGGCGAACTGCTCGGCGAACCACTTCAGGCACATTCCAGCCGTCTCCGACTCCCCGAGCATTATGAACATCTCCGGGTCCGGGGACGCGACGGATACTATACCGTTCTTGCCAAGGTTCCTGGGACGCGACACGGAAAGGCAGAGCCAGCTCGAGGTGCCGAGGTATATGTGCGCGTCGCCATCCTCTAGAGCCCCCGAGCCGGTCGCGGCGCCCGGTATGTCGGCCATGCCCGCTATCACCGGGGTGTCGGGCAAAAGGCCCATGTCCTCGGCGGCCTCCTTCTTGAGATGACCCGCGACGTCGATGCTGCTCTTGATGGTCGGCATCTTCTCGAGGGGAGTCCCGCAAATCTTGGCCAGTAGCCGCGACCAGTCCCTGGTCTTGTTCACAAGGATCCCTGTCCCACCGGCGCCGGTGTGATCGATGACCATGTTACCGGTCGCCCTGCTCACAAGGTATCCTGTCGTATCGAGAAAATACCTGGTGTCCCCGAAGACCTCCGGCTCGTTCTCTTTGAGCCACGCGAGTTTGCAGACGACGTCCTTTCCCGAGGGAATGGCACCGGCGACGAGCATCATGACCCGCTTCCCCCCGAGCCGCTTTATCATGCGCTCGGCCTGGACATCCGCCCTGCTGTCGAGCCATATTATCGCGGGCCGCAGCGGCTTCCCCTCACCGTCCACAGGTATTACCCCTATCATCTGCCCGGCGAAGCCCATCCCGATGACCTGGCCCGGGCTTACCCCGCTCTGCGCGATGACTCTCCGCGTGCCCGCAGAGACCGCCCGCCACCAGTCCTCCGGGTCCTGCTCGGCCCAGTTTGGAACGGGATACGAGACCTCATACGGTTCGAAACTCGAGGCGAGCATGTTCCCGGCGGTGTCGGAAATAACGGACTTGCAGCCGCCGGTGCCGACGTCGTGGCCTATAACGAACTGGTCCGCCATGCGCCCTCCTGAATTGGTTCTATATCTTGAAGTCTATGCTCTCCCTGCCGCCGTCCTTGTCGATGTGCTCGATATAAACAGGGACCTTGTCGCCCATCCCGGTTCCCTTGATAACCTTTCCCGCGAGCGCCAGTATGTCCAGCGGATCCACGCCGGCCTCGGGTGGGAAGACCCCCTTCAATTCAATCCTGCCCTCGCTCATCATGATCGCGCCAAGCGCGGCTGGTATGCCGGTACCCTCTCCAGCGCCCGCCCCCTTCGATGTCATCGAAAAGATGTAAGTATGCGGATCGCCGTCTTTCTTTCCACTCACCTTGACTTTCAGGCAACCCATCGGCTCACTGAGACTTGCAGCATCCAGAAGCTCGGGACGCCTTGAGAGGATATATGCCACAGCGAACTCGATCGGTATGACCTCGCTTCCCTGGACGATCAGCGACTCCTCGATGCAGATCCCGAGCCGCACCGTGTCCATGGTCAGGTTGAAGTACGAAAGCGGCAGTACGACACCGTTGTTTGTCACGCGTCTGATGCCCTTGAGATGCTTTGGAAGGGTTATTGTCTCCGGATGCGGGTATGGATAGACAGGGTAGGTCCCGATGTCCCTGAACTCCGTCTCCTCGACGAAGGCCTGACCGCTTTCCTCGAGCATCCTGACCGTTATGAACTTGCCATCTATAAACAATGGGATATCGCTCGTCATAGCGTGAATACGGTGCTTTATAACCGCTGCCCCCTCGGTCGGTTCCCCGCCGTGAGCGTGGTATATATCCACCGACTCGACCTCAGAGAGCATCTCGTCGGCACACCACCTGGCAAGCACGTTTGCCAGTCCGGGGGAGTTTCCCATGCCGATCAAGGCCGATACGCCGGCCTTTTCAGCACGGTCGTTCAGCGCGAGCATCGCCTCGGTTGCATCAAGATCGTCGCATACATCCACGTAGTCTATGCCCGACTCGATCACGGCCCTGAGGACCGGCGGGCCGAACCTGTAGAAGGGGCCGATGCAGTTGACCACCACCGAGGCGCCTTCGATAACCTTCCCGATGCTCGCCTCGTCCTCCACGTCTACCGGGGCAGCTTTAACTCGCTCCGGGTCAAGCGCCTCCGCCATCTCGCACGCTGCGTCATACCTTTTTTCCGCCACGACGATCTCGTCGAAGAAATCACCTGAAGCCAGGGTCCTCACGGCTACACTCCCGATGCCCCCGCAGCCTCCAAGCACAACTACTCTGGACATCTCTCACCCCCGAGGGTCAATTCTTCCGAACGTCACAGGAAAAACCCTAGCACTTGTCGGTGCGTAGCGCACCTATCAAATCTTAACGGGAAGAAGTTGTCTCTTCGTGAAGAACTCAGCCAAAAAAGTGGTAACGGTCCATTCTATGTGCAAGACTTGAGGACAGGCGATTTTAAAATACCAGTGGGACAACCGGTAAGGTTCAGCAGATAACTGTTGAGAACATAGACGTCGCCAGGATCTTTGACGAAGTAGCGGACCTGTTCGAGATAAGCGGCGAAAGCTTCTTCCGCGTGAGGGCATACCACAACGCATCCCGGGTGATAAGGGACCTGACCACTTCCCTTGCAAGCAACGCCGCGGAGCCAGAAGCAAGCATCGCTTTTCGCATCTGCCCGGGAGTCATGTCCGGCCTCTTGCCTCCTCATCCTGGAGCGGCAGCAGCGATGCCCCGGCGATTGCCTTGACCTTCAAGTTGCCAATGGTATCGAGTTGCATTATACTAACGTGTCAGTGTGCATTGATGCATGGGAGTGACGGTTTTTCTGTTAGGTGCTTGTACGGGAGAGTTCTTATGAGTTTCCGAGGAGACCGCATCCTCGGATTTTTTTATAGGAGGAGGTGATAGTTAGTGAAGATATACGTTGGCAACTTGAGCTATTCTGTCAACTCTGAAGACCTTCGGGCAGCATTTGCCGAGTTTGGGACGATCGAATCGGCGGAAGTCATAGTCGACCGTAATACCAGCAGGTCCCGTGGCTTCGGTTTCGTCGAAATGAATAACGACGAAGAGGCAAAGGCAGCCATCGAGGGCCTTAATGGAAAGGACCTCGACGGCAGGCCGCTGAACGTGAACGAGGCACGACCCCGCAGGAACGATTCCGGCCGCGGGGGCGGTGGCGGTGGCGGGAGCTCGTACCGTTATTAAACAGGCTAGCTCTTGCGCTTAGTTATTACCATCTTGCAGGCGGGGGCGCCTTCCAGCAGGCTCTCGGTTACTACAAGGTTACCTCAAAGGCGCCTCACGGTCTCAATGTCTATGCTCATGCTCGCCCTGCAGGTCTCGCCGCCACCGACGCCCTCTAAGCCAAGGGGGCATTCACTAAAAAGTACAACAACGCGCTCGCTGCTCGCCTCGCGGACCTCCACCGGCATGCGGATGAACGTGGGGATCTTTAGCCAGTTATAGGCTATCTCCGACGCGTCGTCCTTTTTACCCCTGGATAATAGACCTCGGCTCGATCCCGAAATAGTACCTGTGCCAGAGCCATGTAGGCTGCAGCGAATTCTTTAACATCTCGAACGTACTCGCCTTCAGCGGATTCTTCTTCCTGACATCGACCGCCTCTTCGCAAGTGGAGCACTTGACCATCTCGTCGGAAGCCTTGCCCGGTACGACGAGCCGTTCCTCGATCAAGGCCCTGTAGCGCTCCGCGGTCTCCTTGACCGAAGGCCCGCACACCAAGGCGCACAGGCCGCACGTTAGGACGTTCGGGTCACCGAGCCGCTCGAGCCCTGTGACCCCGAGCCTCGCGGCGTGCTCCCTGAGCAGCCTGTTTGCCTCGAACCGGTCCTTCGGGAGATCGTCAATCGGTTGCAGTCTGTCCTGCGTCTCCTCCGGCCAGCAGACGCTGCCAGCCTGCGGATGAGGTCGTACCGTGGCGTGGAGTCTCCCGTGGTCGCCCCGCGGGTAAGCAGAGCCAACCGGAGCTTCAACCTGCTGCCTTCGGGCTGCCTGCCGACCCAGCTCCCTATCTAGTACTTGCCCCAGGTCGTCCACTTCTTATCGAGGTTCAACGCATGCAGGCCGAAACACGACGCGTTGCAGGGGTCGAGTCCACGTCGCTTTCCCCGTGGATGGAGCTCGCCGTTCAACAGTACGTACTCCTCGCCTTCCCCCTCGAACATGCCGGCGACGCACGTCTTCGCGCATAGCTTGCATCCCGAGCAGTAGTTGTCGATGAAGTACCGCGGCGGGAGCGCGGGGTCGCTCTCAAGCGCCGCGTCGGTCACCACTGTGCCGAGGTAGACCGCGGCGCCGTGCTCCTTTGTCATCACGTTCCCCGACCAGCCCTGCGCCGCTGTACCTGACGCGACCGCTCCGAAACGATGTGAGAAGCTCGGGCGGGTGGCGAAGGTGTCAAAAGACCTCCGGTAGGTGTTGTTCGGCGGCACCACCTCGGCCCGGTGCCCTAACGACTTGATGTGATCGGCGGGGAATCCGCCGACCCGGTGCATGCGCTGGTTCGCCAACAACAGGTCCAGGTTGTGCGGTGTTGGCGACTCCTTTGACAGAAAGGCGTATATGGCGTACACCTTCATAGGCAGCGCCATGGAGACGATGGACCTTGCCCCCGGCATCGTGTAGTTGGGGCCGAGGAAGGGTGCCTTCGAGACGGTCAGGCCCCGCGACTCCCACGACCTCGACGCCCTGGCCGCGGACGAACTCCTTTACCCCTTCTTCAAACGAGAACACTTCATGTCGAGTTTCGTCAAGATGTGAGATTGCCGAGTGCCATCGCGAACGGCATGTCCCCCTCGATCTTCAGACGGCCGGACATATAGGCCGACGGGCCCGCCAGTTCCCCCTTGCTGATCGCAACCCAGTCCTCCAGGGACGCTTTGAAAGTCGTGCTGGGTGACCCGGCGCCGTTGAACACGACCTTGAACTGCACCCCGGGCATGTCAGTGCGCGTTAGCTCGAGGTTGAGGGTGCCCTTGATGCCCTTGACCTGATCGTACCTGGTCCGGCTGGCCTCCGGCCCCATGCCCGTGAAGTTGTCAACCACTCCCTCGAGCTTCCCGGTCACCGACTCACGCCAGACGCTCTCGCTGAGCTCGATAGTAACTATCGGGTCTTGAACGGGACCCGACACCACCTCGAGCTCCTTTGCGTCCTTCACGAGCAGGCCGTAGGTCTGCTTTTCGTCACCCATGATTTCGAACTGCAAGCTGAACTCCGTCCCCTCCATGCCGCTGGGGCTTGTTCCGGAAACCTGCTCAGCGAACATCTTTGGAACATAATCCTCGAAGTACTCCTTCACTGTGACATCCTCGTTAACTTCCATCCTACGAAACCTCCTTTCCCTTGCGCTTCTTACCCCCGGCAGAAACGCTTCGCGGCATCCCTTCGACACCTGTCCCCTGAGGGCCCAGTGCCCTCATGTGGTACTCGATCATCTCGCTTGCCGGCCACACTCGATGCGCCGACGGCTACCCATCACCAATATCGGTCACGGATGCCATACGGTAGCCTTTCCTGGCGAAGACGTCAGCGGCAACATTGAAACGACGTCAACACACGTCTATGACCACCTGTTCATCATTCTCACCAGGCGATAAACATAGAAGCCCACAAGCCAACGGCTGAGCCTGTGGGTGAGGTCCATCAGGTGTGTACCTTTATCGACGGACACGACCACCTTGTTCTTCTCTACCGCGCACAACACAGAGTCGGCAACTTTTTCCGGTGAGTAACCGAAGCGCATGAAAAACCTGTCCACCTTGACGGCCATTTCCTGTGCCGAGGACCTTTCGGTGCCGGAGCACATCCTCAATGCCTTGGTGATATTGGTCGAGACAACCCCGGGGCAGATCGCCGTCACGCCAATGCCGTGCACTGCCGCCTCGGCCCGCAGGGTCTCCGAAAAGCCGACGACCCCGTACTTCGTGCAACAGTAGGCGGTCATAACCGGAAGCGGTATGATCCCTGCCCCGGAGGCGACGTTGACGATGTGACCGCCATCGCCCTGCTCGATCATCCGCGGATAAAAGAAGTGACAGCCGTGGATTACTCCCCACAGGTTAACTCCGATGATCCACTTCCAGTCATCTAGGCTGCTTTCCTCGAACTTACCCCCGTACCCAACCCCCGCGTTGTTACACAGGACGTCGACCCGCCCCATCTGCCGGTAGGTGTTGTCGCAGAACTCATCCACCTGCCGCGCCTGCGAGACGTCGACAACCTCCGTGTAAGGTTCGCAGCCGAGTGACTCGAGCTCACCGCGGACCCGGCTCAGCCCCTCTCCATCGATGTCGCAGAGCGAGAGGCGGGCCCCGCGCCTGGCGAAAGCGAGTGCTATTTCTCGGCCGATGCCGCTCGCCGCGCCGGTGACCCCCACGACCTTTCCATTGAAGTCATCCACGAGGTCACTCCATTTCCTCTAATAGTGAAAGGGTTTCTTCTTGCGGTGGACGCGGATACGCCTGGCAGTACTTCGCATCGCGCATCAGGCGCTCCATCCCATAGTCCCTCATGTAACCGTAGCCCCCGTGTATCTGCACCCCGTCCAGCGCCGCAGCCATGGCCCTGTCCGCCGCGAACACCTTTGCGGCCCTGCAGGCTGAAACGCGCGGTCCACCAGTAGAGCTTGATTCAGCCGCCTGCTTCAGCGCTGCCTCGCCCGCCTCCAGGCCAACGAGCATGTCGGCAAGCATCAGCCGTATCTGCTGGTGGTTGATAATGATATCTCCCGCCTGGTAGCGCTCAGACGCGTAGGCATGAGCCTTATCGTATGCCTGGCGCGCCAGTCCGAGCGAGAGCGCCGCTACCCCGAGCAGCAAGCTGGCCTCCAGCTCATCGGACAACTCCGCGTTTAAACGGCCGGAAGCCTCGAGTTCGCTCAAGTTCTTTACACTCATGGCTGCAGGCCTCGCCGCACGCAAACCCAAGGGATAGGAGATCTCCTCCAAGGAAACGGACGCGTCCTCCGGCATTACCGAAAAAAGATCTCCACTGCTCGAGACGAATATTATGAGTTTGGCGGTAGAACCACCCGGCACGAAAGCCGATTGACCTCCCGCATCAAGTTCGCGGAAAGGCCAGGCGAGCGCGGCCGATCCTTCGCCGTGCCCAAGCTTCTTGATAGCCTCCACCCGGCCCGCCTTCTCGATCGCCCACAGGGCCAGGTTGTGGGACAAAATGAATGCCGCGAAGCCGGCCGATGCGCGGGCCATCTCGCACAGGACGAGGCAGAAAGAACGGGCGTCCATGCCCTGCCCGCCGCCTTCCTCTGAAACGAGTGCCGAGGCCAGGCCGAGCGAGCCCGCTTTTCTCCAAACTTCCTCGACCTTTCCCGAGGCCGGCGACTCGTCCATCTCGCGGGCGGTCTCTTCGAGCACGTCCGTTCTGAAAGCCGCGACCGACTCGAGCAGCATCCGCCGCTCGTCATCCAGCAGCAACTCCCTCGTGACCTTCACCTACCCCACCCCCTTCCCGACGGCCTTCATGGAAAACGGGTTCTTCAGCTCAACCTTGAGGCTCTTCTCGATATCAGCCATAAAGAGGGTGAGGCGGTTCAGCTGGTTCGTCCCCTCGTATATCTGGGTGAGCTTCGCGTCGCGAAAAGCCTTCTCGACCCAGCGGCGCTCCTCCCCGCCGTCCATACCCATCAGCTGTAGTGCGAGCGAGCTTACATACATGGCCGTGTCCCCGCCCACGGCTTTGGCCATGGAAGCGAATGCGAGGGCGTGGGAAGCCTCATCGGGAGAAGTGGAAATAGCGACCAGGGCATCGCTCAAGGTCTTCCCCGCCTTCGAAAGGAAGAACCGCCGAGCCATGTCCGAGGTACGGATGCCCTTGGGTATCAGCTTCACAGACTTCGCGGCGGCACCCTGCAGGGCACTGCCGACGGAGTTGTCAAATGCGAGCGCGGCGTTGAGATACGCCCACCGCGCAAGCTGGATACGAGTCCTCATGTCGGCGAGCGCCATCTGTATCCTCTGCTCGGCGATGGGCCTGCGGCCGCCCCGCGGCCTTTCCGCCCACTTGAGAAACCACTCGTACGCACCCCTTGCAATACCGGTGGCAATGGCTCCAACCGGCGCCCTCGAAGCTGCCAGAAGCAACAGGGTACCGGGCTGCATGCCGTCCCCCTCGAACCCCAGCACGTATTCGTCGGGCACGAAGCAGTCCTCGAACGACAGCTCCGCCGCCGGGCAGGCGCGCTGGCCCATCTTCTCCTCCACGCGGGGGACCGAGAAGCCCTCCATGTCCTTGTGGATCAAAAACGAGGTCCAGGTCTCGAGCGGACGTTCACGGTCCGTGGCGCAACAGAGTGCGGTGTACGTTGCGACGGAACCGTTCGAGATGAAGCACTTGCGCCCGTTAAGTACATAACCACCGGGCACCTTCTTCGCGTTCATCGAGAGGTGCGCGGTCTTGAGGAAATGCGGCTCCTCGACATCGGTCCCCGCCGAGGGCTCGGTTACCGCCGCCGCCATCAGCACAGGCCTGCCGTTCTTCTCTTCTTCGACAACCTCGCGCAGCACTCTCTCCCAATGGGCCATTGAACCGGCTACGAGAAGGGGGGATACTCCAAGGGCATGCGCCCCGAAGATGTTCGCAACCCCCGGACAGGCCGAACATAGCTCCTCCATCGCGAGCGCGACAAGGACGCAGAGACCGCCCACGCCATCAACACTGGAGGGTATGATGAGCGAAAGAAAGCGGTACTGGAGACCGGCCTCGACCAGGTCCCATGCGAAGTAGTCGTGCTCCATCTCCATGCGGCGGTCCAGCTCCAGGGCGACCGGCAGGACGTACCGCCGGTTGTACTCTGCGCAGTCTCGGACGGTCCGGGCGAGCTTCTCGACATAGAATGGCCGCCTGCGCCGCATCTCCTCGAGCATGGGAAAATCGGAAAGGAGGCGTTTGCGCACTTCACGGAGGGATGGATCGTTCTGGGGCATTTCACATCACTCCTTCTTCTTTGCCTTTGTCAGGCCGGCAAGGTCTCGGAGCGAAAGCCCTAACCCCTGCTCCATGAAGAACGCAACTGAAGCCAGGGAGATGTGCTCCGGGCCATAGAGGATGGCCTGCATGCTCGGCACATAGATGTACACCAGCGGCTTCTCGGAGACCAGCAGGCTCGAGAGTTCCCTTGCAACCGGGTGCGAGGTGCCCACCTCGAGCTCGGCGTTCCCCTGCCCAAAGGCCATCCCGTACTGGCGCGCGTTAACCTTCATCTCGGCGTACTGCGGCTGCTGGTACTGGTAGAGGTGGCAGATGTACTTCATCGTGTCGCTCCTCGGCGCAGGGATTTTGCGACCCTTGGTGCGGCAGATGAGGTCTTCTCCCACCGCGAGCTGGCAGGTGACCCACTCCTCGGTGTCGGAGAAATCGATCGACGCCATGAACTTGGGGTAGTTGTACAGCTGAATCCCGCCCTCCAACGCTACCTCGGTCGTCACCGGCAGGTGGTGTATGTAAACGTTGAAACAGTTCTGCAGCATCTGACGGAGCGCGTTATAGCCGGGGATCTGCAGGAACTGGTTGCTGTTGAGAAGAATGCTCACCGAGAACTCGTTATAAGGGTCTATGTCGGTATCGTAGTACTCGAATGCGGTCAGGTTTACCGCTCCGATTCCGGGGACGACCTGGGCCGGAACGAACCTCGTGTCGGGAAGAAGCCTCCGCAGAGCGAGCAGCCTCGCGGGCAGCAGCAGCGTAAAGCAGCGCGCGTCCCTGTAGAAAGTCGGTGTCTTGCTCCTGACTCCGGCTATGTCCGCCTCCAGCTGGTCCACCCCGGAAAAGAAATCCTCAGGCATGACTTTCACCCTCTTTCAAAATCGAGAACTCACGTGTCAGTAACCTATTACCCGGCCGACGAGAAGTCAACGTCATGTGCTGGTCCACTACATCGTGAACACTTTGTCCCCATGCTTGCTCTCATCTCTCCATGACTCAAGGAACTCCATCGGCGTCAGGTAACTAAGGCTTTGGTGGGGCCTGAAGTGATTGTATGACTCGTTCCACTCATCGGCCACCCGGTTGAGCTCTTCCACGGTGTAACCATCCCTGTAGTCCCACAGCTCGTACTTGGTCGTCTGGATCTTACGCTCCACACGTGCGTTCTCCTTCGGGTCAGCCGGCGAACCGGCTGACAGAGAAGTCACGATGAAAGTGGAGGAGGTCGTCGAGACACAGGAACTGCTCGAGATGGCCTACCTGCCGCTCTTCTCAAGGCGCGCTATATACAAGACGTTGGCAAGACCCTATTACTTCCGCTGGCGCTCCAGCGTGGAGGGTTCGGTCGAGGTCGAAGGTGAGACTATCCCCTCGAGGGAGAGACGATCCACGAGCAGATGCTGCTGTGCGGCGAGAATCCGCGCTGGCAGCTTGACGTGGCTACTCCGGCACCCCGGTGAAGATTGGCGCCGCGTACACGTTTCCGTAGAGATTACCTTTGTATCTCCAGAAGACCTCGGCAGTGCTTTTGACCGTACCGCCTATTGCCTTCCAAGCGTTCTCCGCCCCGTCACCAGAGATCTTGGAGCCATGTGGTGCTTTCCCTACCGCACTCAGGTCCCCGGCATGGGCAGGCCAGTTCTTGACCGTCGCTCCCCCGCCAGATCTGAACGGGGTCGCGTGGAGATGAACAGATGGGGGGTAATAAACGGAGGTCTTCGAAACCTGCGTCTTTTTCACCGTCTTCGCTATCGCGTCCCAGCCCGAAGGTCCCGCTCCCCCTTCCACGGTGACCTCGTAAGTCTTGTCACTGAGCTTAACCTTGAGCACGCTGGTTATCCCGCCCGGCATCGGTTGGCCTTTGTACTCCTTTTTCATTTTGAAGAAACCTTCATCGGACAGCGACTTGAGGGTATTGTCCACCCCGCCGGATGGCAGCTTGCCGCTCTTGTAGCTGTAGGCGCCCTCCTTTAAGACAACCGTCCCGTCCCCGTAATAGATTGCGACGGGCGCATCCGGGTTGTACAAGGGAGCGAGCGCCTGGAGGTTGCGCAAGATAATAACGGGATTTGCGGGCGACTTTTTGTACGTGAGATTGGGGCCGGCCTTGCCGCATCCCGCCGGAATCACGAGAGCCGCCGCAAGAATGATCGCTATCGCCGGGAGAGTTTTTCTCGATGCCATGATGACCTCCCTTTCCGTTTTCGCCTTCCGGTAGTAACCTACTACGTCCACGGAGCGATTCCTTGTTGTTGGTCCCCCTCCAGATTCTATATAATGGCGGCGGTTACCTTCGACAGACTACCAGAGGACAGCGGCTGTATCTTGAGGGGGTCCTTATGGAACAAGAGGAAGCTTACGGGCTCTATCGGTACCGTTGGGTCGTACTGGCCGCCTTCATGCTCATCGGGGCAATCACCCAGATAATGTGGCTGAACTACGCCCCCATAACCTCGAAGGTACAGACGCTGATGCACGTTAGCGAGTTCAAGGTCGTCCTGCTTGCTATCATGTTCCCGCTTCTCTATATCCCGGTATCCATACCGGCGGGGATCATCATCGACAGGAAAGGCTTCCGCTTCGCGGTACTGCTCGGCGCCATACTGACCGCGGGCTTCTCATTTCTTCGGCTTTTCACCGGCAACTACCCGCTTGTCCTCATAGGTATGATCGGGATAGCGATAGGGCAGCCGTTCGTCTTGAACAGCATCACGAAGACAGTCGCTGTCTGGTTTCCCGCGGAGGAGTCGGCGCTCGCCACCGGACTCGCGACGCTTTCACTTTTCCTGGGGATGCTGTTGGTACTCCCGCTGACACCGGCACTGCTCGGCAAAGACCCTACTTTAAGCTCACTTCGGTTCGTAGTGCTCGTCTACAGCATAGTGGCCCTCGCCGGCGCAATCCTCTTCGCCATTTTCGCAAGAGCCAGGCCGCCGAAGCCCCCGAAGCGGCTCGAGGTGGACCTGCAGAGCGAAGAGGCGGCGATCAACTGGGCGAGCCTGGGCAAGATCTTCTCGCTTTACAACTTCCGCCTTCTCTGCATATTGATCCTGGTTGGCAACGGCGCCTTCATAGGGATACTCCAGCTGCTCGAGAAGATACTTAAGCCCAAGGGCATCGGAACCAACACGGCCGGCAATATCGGGGCTGTGATGGTCCTCGCGGGCGTGATTGGTTGTATCGTCATTCCGTCCATCTCGGACAAGATGATGAGAAGAAAACCCTTTATCATATTGGCCGCAGGCGTCGCCACGGTCGCCATATTCATGATCGCCGCGCTGAAAGGCACACCCTTGATCTTTGTAATAGGCGGAATCAATGGCTTCTTCCTGTTCGCCGCCTTCCCGCTGGTGCTCGCATTCGGTGAAGAAACGACTGGGAAAGCGCTCACCGGGACCGCCACCGCCATACTGATGTTGCTGGGTAACGCCGGCGGCGTGGTGATAACCCTGATCATGGAGGCCATCAAGGGAGCAACGGGAGGAACGTCCGGCTCGTTCTTCTGGGCGATGATCTTCCTGGTTGTGATATTCGCGGTAGCCCTGGTGTTCGCCTTCTTCCTGCGGGAAGAACCCGGGAAATAGAAATAGGGGTCAGACCACTTTTCTTGCGCTTGATTTTTGCTTGAATTGCTTGTAGAATCTATACATGCCGAGACCACCACGCAATCAATTCCCTGGGGCTTTTTACCATGTGATGTCCCGGGACAACGGCAAGCAGAAGATCTTCCTTGATGACCGCGATAGGGCTGTTTTCCTATCCATGCTCGCGAGTGTCGTCGAGAGTCATTCTTGGGTCTGCTTCGCCTACTGCCTGATGGACAACCACTACCATCTACTCATCGAAACCCCCAATGCAAACCTCTCCGAGGGGATGAGAAATCTCAACAGCGCCTATTCACAGGGATTCAACAAAAAGCATGACCTGGTAGGCCACGTGATGCAGGGGCGCTATCAATCACCAATCGTAAAAAATGACAATCACATGCTCGAGCTTACCAGATACATAGTGCTCAATCCTGTGAGGAGTGGCCTCGCGCGTGAGCCGGGGCAGTGGCGCTGGAGCAGTTACTGCGCCACGGCAGGGTTCTCACCCGTTCCGACATTCCTCCGAACTGATAACATCCTCGGCCTCTTCTCGAAGGACCGCGACGAGGCGCGAAAAGCTTATATTCGTTTCGTCAATGAGGGTCCGCTCGGTGGGTACTCGATCGAACCAGACGGCCGCGCCAAGTTAGAAGAGCTTTTCCGAGAAGCAAATGACACAGCTGCCAGGGCGCTCGCAATGCGGGAGGCGCACCTGATGCATGGATATACCATGACTGAAATCGCCAACCACCTAAAAGTCAACTGCTCAACAGTCAGGAGAACCATCAAGCAATCAAGCTGACCGAATGCAACAAAAGTGGTTTGACCCCTTTTCCTCACTCATAGCCCTTCTCGTTATCCCCCTGACGATGACCACCCCTCCCTGATGCCATATAATTTTAAACCCAGAAGGAGCGTACCCAGGCAAACGGGAGGGCAGCCATGGAAGACGACAGGATCTCGTACCACGAGTCGGTCCGGAAGGTTTTTCACGAGAGGATCGAGCCGGCAGGGATAACGAACATGTGGGACCGGTTCGAGGCCCAGGGGATGGGAGGCGACCCGGACAGGAGGTGCCCCTTCTGCACGGCGGGGGCCCGCTGCGACCTGTGCTCTAACGGCCCGTGCCGCGCGGACGCCTCGAAGGACAAACGAGGGGTCTGCGGCATGACAGCGGACGGGATGGCCATGCGCATGATGCTCCTGCGCAGCGTCATGGGCGCGTCCACGTACCACTACCACACGGAGCAGACCATCAAGACACTCAGGGCGACCGCGAGGGGGCAGACGCCTTTTTCCATACAGGAGCCCGAAAAGCTCAAGGTCTTCGCGGGGCGTCTCGGGCTTGACACGTCCGGGGCCGACGGCGAGGTGGCCGGGCGGCTGTGCGATTTCGCGGAAAGCGACTTCAACAGGAAGCACTACGAGCCGAGCGAGATCGTCGAGGCGCTCGCCACCGCCGAGCGCAAGGACGTCTGGAGGAAGCTCGACATCTTCCCGGGCGGCATCCACGGGGAGATGATGCGCGCCACCAGTTCATGCCTCACCAACGTGGACGGCTACTACCAGAGCCTCGCGCTCAAGGCGATGCGCATGGGGGTAGCCATGGCCTACCAGAGCCAGGTCGTCAACGAGTACTGCCAGGACATACTCTTCGGGCTTCCTAGGCCGCATACGATGAGGGTAGACCTCGGAGTGCTCGACCCGGAATACGTGAACGTGCTGCCCAACGGCCACGAACCGTTCCTGGGGTTCGCCATGATCCAGCTCGCGCGGGAGCGCGGGTGGCAGGAGAAGGCGAAGGCCGCCGGCGCGAAGGGCCTGCGCGTCATCGCGAACATCGAGACGGGACAGGAGATCATCCAGAGGTGGGAGGCAGATGAGGTCCTGTACGGCTTCACGGGGAACTGGATAATGCAGGAGGCGGTCCTTGCCTCGGGCTGCGTCGACCTCTTCGCCTGCGACATGAACTGCTCGATGCCGATAGACCCGTTCTACGCGCATCAGTACAAATTTAGACTCATCCCCGTGAGCGACCTCGTCTCCTTCGAGGGCATAACCGACCGCGTCGACTACGAGCCTGAAAAGGCGTCGGAGCAGGCCTCTATGCTCCTTCAGATGGCCATCGAAAACTTCAACGAGCGGAAGGCTTCCGTAGAACCGGTGGTCGGACTGCCGACGAAAGAAGCGCTGGTGGGCTTCTCGACCGAGAGCATCCTCGAGGCGCTGGGCGGTACCCTCGACCCGCTGCTGGATGCCCTGAAGGGCGGCAACATACGGGGAGTTGCAGGGCTCGTATCCTGCACGACCCTTCGTAACAGCGGGCAGGACGCCCACAGCGTCGCCGTAGCGAAAGAGCTCATCGGCCGGGACGTCCTCGTGCTCTCCATGGGGTGCGGGAACGGGGCGATGCAGGTCGCGGGGTTGTGCGTCCCGGAGGCGGCGGGGCTCGCGGGTCCCGGCCTCAGGAGCCTGTGCGAGAAGCTGGGTGTCCCACCCATCCTGAGCTACGGCACCTGCACCGACACCGGCCGCCTTGCCGACCTCCTGGCCGCGATCTCGAGCGCCCTGGGCGACGTGCCGATACCGGACCTGCCCGTGGTCGCCGCCGCGCCGGAATACATGGAGCAAAAAGCGACAATCGACGCTATCTTCGCCCTGGCCCTCGGCCTCTACACTTACGTGAACCCGGTGCCGACCATTACCGGGGGGCCCAACCTGGTGAAACTGCTGACGAAGGACTGCAGGGAACTGACGGGCGGGGTCATGAACGTGGAGACGGATGCGGCAAAGGCCGTCGACGGTATGCTCGCCCACATCGAGTCTAAGCGAAGCAAACTCGGTATCTAGGTCGAGTGTCATCCGTCAGGGGACCGTCGCGAAACCGCTGGAAACGGTCATCGGCGTGCCCAGCGCGTTGGACAGACCCGCGACCCGTCCGAGCAGAGACTGCCCTTCGCTTCCGCCCATAAGCTGAGGCCTGCCGTTGCTTATATAGACAGGGTAGACGGTAGCGGAGCGGAAGCCGCGTGAGTCGAGCGCGAGCCGGGTAAGGATCGTGTAGTGACCCTCGGCGCTACCGGGGCTGAAGACGAAGTTGCCCATCGAATATGCTATGAGCTTCCCCCTGTAGAAGGCGAACCCCTGTGCCACGTGAGGGTGGTGCCCCAGCACGAGGTCGGCCCCGCAGTCGATGGACAGGCGCGCGAGGTCGACCTGCCTGGGGTCCGGGGTGTACTTCCTCTCGGTGCCCCAGTGGAAAGAGACGACCACCAGGTCCGCGTTCGACTTCGCCGAGGCGATGTCGGAAGCTATCTGCCCCGTGTTGGAGGCGTCGGCGATGCCCGGGTAGCCAGGTCCCGCCGGCCACCCGGAAAAGCCGTCGTACCCGATGTCGTTGTAGGCGAGGAAGGCGACGCGAAGTCCGTTTGCCGACAGGTACGCCGGCGCGTGGGCCGAGTTGAAATCGGCGCCCGCCCCGCAGTGCGCGATGCCGTACGTGTCCAGGTAGCCCAGGCTGTCGACCAACGCCGTGGCTCCGAAGTCGCGAGCGTGGTTGTTGGCCTGCGACACGACATCGACCCCGGCGTCGCGCATCGGTGGAAGCCCGTCGGGCGGGCCGCGGAAGGTGAATGCCTTCCCCGGCACCTGCTCACCCCGGTAAGAGATGGCGCACTCCAGGTTGGCGAACGCGAGGGTAGATGACTTCAGGATGTCCTGGACCAGCGACCAGGGGTAAGCGAACCCGTTCGACTGCAGTATCGGCACCACGTCGCCGCCGAGGTTGACGTCCCCGGCCGCCGCCAGGCTCCACTGCGCCGTACTCGTGTACGAGAAATAGACCGGTCGCTCCGCGACGATCGGGGTCCCGTCCGTGCTCTCAACTTTGCAGGAGAAGTCGTGCGCCGCGTCGTCAGCCTCGCCGAGCGTGTTCTTGACGGCTACGGTAGCGCGCGAAATGCCTCTGACGGTGAGGCTTTCCTCCCTCGAGGTCCCGTCCCCCAGCATGTATGAGACCCTGACGCCTGTGTCCCTCGCCCCGGGGTTCTGTATGGTTATGTACGGGTCGAAACCGGGCCGGCACGTCCCCTCGACGAAGTACCACTGCGCCTGTGGCGCGGAAGCCCCCAACACATTGTGGCCGCCGGTCCACGCGCCCCTGTAGTTGAAGTACATCGGGCGCTCAACTATTACACCCACCCCGTCAGTGGACTCCACCTTCGCCGAGAAGTCATGCGCCGGGTCGTCACCCCTGCCCAGGATATCGTTCACTACCACGGTGTAACGGGAGTGCCCTGACACATTGAATAGTTGTTCCCTCGTGCCGCCGTCGCCCAGCATGTAGGTGACCTTCACACCGGCGCTCCCGGCCGAAGGGTTCTGTATGCAGAGGTAAGGTTCGAACCCCGGGCGGCACGTGCCTTCCGCGAAATAGAAACTGGTTGCGGGTGCAAGCGCGCCTACGACATCATGGCCACCGGTCCAGCCCTTGTAGTTGAAATACACAGGGCGCTCCGCGACGACCTCTGCGTCGTTCGTGGTCTCCACCCGGCACGAGAAATCGTGGGCCGCGTCATCAGCGACGCCGAGGGTATCGGACACGACCACCGTTTTGCGTGACTTCCCGCCGACTTTCTGCGTGTCCTCCTTTGTCTTCCCGTCGCCGAGCATGTAGGTTATCTTCACGTCGGCCTCGGCGCTGCCGGGGTTCTGTATGCAGAGGTACGATTCGAAGCCCGGGCGGCACGTGCCCTCCGCGAAGTACCATTCCTTCGCCGGAGCATTCGCGCCCATCACGTCGTGGCCCCCGGTTATCGTCCCCCTGTACCTGAAGTACACGGGGCGCTCCGCCACCACGGGGTCCCGCGCCTCGACCTTTACCGACACGTCGCTTTCTGCAGCGACATCGGCGGATACATCGACGGTGGTCCGGCTGTTCGGGGCGAGGCCGTATTCCTTGTTCACGTTCTCGCCAGTCCCGAGCATGTAGGTGATCGATGCGGTGGTCGCGCCCGCGTTCGGGTTCAAAAGGCATAAGTATTCGTTGAACCCCGCCCTGGTGGTCCCCTCCGCGAAATACCAGATCTTCTCCGCCCGAGGGCAGCCCACGACGTCGTGGCCCCCGTCCCAGTCCGCGTGCGCGGGGAGTGACTGATACACAAAAAGGGCTAGCACCAGAATGAGCGCGGCTATGAGTGCGCATCCAAAATGCCGAGCGAGTTTATTGAATAACAACTTCCTCCTTCTAGGAGACGGTGATGTCCTTGCGCTGGAAAAACCAAATTGCCAGGGCAAAGCCAACGACGGAAAAGGCGAGAAGGATGAGCACGTCTTTCACAGGGACGCTACCGCTGTTTATGACCTTCAGCGGGTCGTAGTAGTGGAAAATGCCAAACCAGTCGATCTTCTCGACGATGCGCCAGTACGCCCCCGCGAAGTGCAAGACGTAAAAGCAGAGGGTGAGGCCGGCGGAGGCCATTAACGCGCGGCCCGGCTGGTTGAAGACCACGGAAAAAAGAATAGAGTAGCCGGCTATCGAAAGGAAAAGGGCAATTGCCACCGGGATGAACGCCAGGTACCCCGTATAGGTAACCCCAACACTGAAGGCGGACCCGAAGACGAAAACACCGAGGACGGTCGAAAGCACGACACATATGATTCCCAGGAGCAAAACGAACGCCTCGCTCATGAGGACCTTCCATCTCTCTATCGGCTGGGCGAGCAGCAACTCGAGCGTCCCTGACTTCATCTCGCCCGCCACCATGCTTTTGGCGAACGAGATGATATACGCTCCCACGATTATCACCCACATGACGGTGAGGAGCTCCATGCCGAGGTAGTTGTTGAACGAGGTGACGTCGAAGCTCTGGACGCCGAAGAACTTCATGAGCGCCTTGGGGTAGTTCTTCACGAAATCCTGTATGCCCGCCATCTTCTTGAAGGATGGGAATATCGCGGCCAAGAGCAGGACATATGCGGCGAGGCTCCCAGAGTATATCGAGGTGCTTTGCCACCTGTAGCTTATCGTCTTGCGCATGAGGTTCCAGTTCACACCGCGCCCCCCGAATCGCCACGTCCGTAGAACTCGAGGAAAACATCCTCCAGGCTCGCGTGCGTGACGCTGAAATCGGCCACGTCGTACTGGGCCACCCGCTTGAGCAGCTGGTTGACGTCGCCCCTCAGCTTTAGCTGGACCCTGTTACCGGCCCTCTCCAGTTCCGATACCCCGGGGATCGTTTCAAGCCCGTCCGGCACGTCACCCGAGAATATGATCTCGACGCTCCGCAGCCTCTTTCTCCTCAAGTTTTCGATGCGCTCGGTGTCCACCAGGTAGCCCTCTTTTATGATCCCCACCCGGTCGGCCATCCTCTCGACTTCCGGCAGGTTGTGGGACGAGAAGAGCAGGGTGGTGCCGGCCTCCCTGTACTCGTTCAGAATCTCGTAAAGGATGTGCTGGGTGAGCGGATCGAGGGCGTTAGTGGGCTCGTCCATGAGAAGGAGCGGAGGCCTCTTCTGCATGGCAAGTACCAGCGCGAGCTTCTGCCTCATGCCCCGGGAGTAACCGCCTACCTTTCGGCCCAGGCCGCCGGAGTCGAGCTCCAGCCGCTCCGCGAGTTCGAACCCCTCCTTTTCGCTGTGGCCGTTGAACCTGGCGATAAACCTGATGAGCGCCTCGCCGGTCATCCAGGAGTAGAGCGACGCGTCGCCGGGCAGGTAACCGACCAGCTGCTTCACCGCAACGCTCTGTCTCCATGCGTCAAGCCCGAGCACCTCCGCGTGCCCGGCGGTCGGTCGCAGAAGGCCCATCAATAGACGCAGCGTCGTCGTCTTACCCGCACCGTTCGGCCCCAGGAATCCGAAGAGCTCGCCCTCCTCGACCTCGAGGTTCAAGCCTTCTACCCCGACGACCCTGCCGTAATATTTTGTTAGCGATTCGGTGGAGATTATGCTCTCCGGCAATCAGGCCTCCGTCGTCCGCTCAAGGGAATACTTTGACATCGAATGTCGATTATACTCGCGGGGCTTTCATGGCACAAAGCCGATAGACGCGGTACCGTCACGGGTCCTGCCGGCCCAGTAAGTCGCCCTTTCAGCCACGACCGGTCTATCCGACGAGACCCTGGTCGAGACGCTCCAGGTGTCCGGCAGTGTTTCCGACACGTTCACGGTCTGCCTGCTCTCCGGCTCGAGGATGACGGTAGGGCCGTCTATCTCTCCCGCCGGAGTCATATAGGTCATATCTACGGTTGCCCTGTCTTTTCCAGGGTTCTGCAAGAGCACCCAGGTCTCGAAGCCTCCCGCCGTACATCCCTCGGGTAGATACCAGGTGGTGGCGCCGGGTTTGCTCGCGCCGAACTCGTAGGCGCCGATTTCATATCCCTTTCCGTGCGGTCTCGCGTACCCGTCCAGGTCGATCGACGGGGCGCCTTCCGCCGTGCCCGCGTCTATCGCCGGGCTGCCCGACCGGAGGTGGTAGTCGCCCGTCTTTCCCCATGCAGGGGAGACGAACATCGGGTCGGAGCAGAGGTTCCCCGGGCCGAGCTCTCCGGCTCTAACCTGTGCCGTCGTATAGTCCCTGCCGTTGGCATGCACCTGAACTTCTTCGCCGGGACGATTGAATATATTGTGATCGGCGGTCAATTTGACGGAATCTCCGAAGTACGCCTCTCCGTGCCCGTTGGATACTATGGTGTTCCTCATGATGAGTGTTATCGGATTGGACATGTCGTACTGGACGGTCATGGGATAGGCCTGCCGCGAGGGGTTGTCGTCAAGGGTCACGTTTATGATCTCGAAGTGCGCGTTCGGGGTCTTTAGATCCTCCACCACTATACCCGTCCACGGCGAGCCGCCGCCCACCCCGTCGCCGGTCCCGTATATGAGGGTGTTCTCGATCTTGCTGTCGTGCGCCCAGAGCTTGACGCCGTCACAGGTGTTGTTGGCCACCACGCACTCGTGGATATTTGTATTCGCCGCTTTCGAGTCGAGGCCGTCTCCCAGGTTGTTCTCGGCGACCGTGTCCCTTATCTCGATCGGGCCTTCCGAAGGCTCAATCCCAAATCCATCGGGGCGGTCATACGGGCCCGGGCCGGGGCCTCCCTGGTAGTAGTGGCCCGAATATGAAAAGCTGCAACCGCTTACCAGTACGTTCCTGCATCCGCCCTGTTTCCCGGCGGGCCCGGCGATGGCGCCCGTCGCGCAATAAAGAACATCGCAATCAATGATCTTGAAGTCGTTGACGTCACCGATGTTCACCCCGATATCATCGAGATGATGAATATAGAGATTCTCTAGCACCACGTGATTGACCGGGCCCCCCGCCGCCTCGACTCCTCCCCTGAACTTCGCGCCGTTGTCGCTGGTGATCTCCAGGTTCTCGATCCTTATGTAGCTCGTGTTCGATATGTCGACAGCCGAAAAAAGGTCGTCCTTACCGGCCAGGACAGGCCTGTTACCCGGCTCGCCCTTTATCGTTATCCAGGCTCCAGAGGCCCCGGCAGGCGGCGTTATCATGTCGTCCCCGTAGGTGCTGAGGGTATATCTGCCACCCAGAATCACCAGAGTGTCGCCCGGCTTTAGCTGCTTCGAGCCGTACCCAGGCGTGGCCCAGGGGGCCTCCTTCGTTCCGGGGTTCGAGTTGCTGCCGGAAGGCGACACGTAGTAGGTGCCCGCAGCGGTACTTCTCGAGTGGCTCTTTACTTTTTTAGTGGTGGCGCAGCCTGTCCCGGCCGCAAGAACGAGGGCGGCTAGCGCACAAACAAGCACTACTCGGTAAGCAACTTTTGTGACCATCGCTGGCCTAACCCTTGAAGACATTCCTCGTGCTCAGCTTCATCACCGCCACCCCTGTCCAATGCCTATAGGTCTATTGTAAGAGTTGGCTCTAACGGGTTCCATATCGTTGAGCGCAAGGTTCTCATGCCGGCTCCGAAAGCCCGTCGAGCACCGCGTAGATATCCTCGTCGGGGGGAAAGTCCCTCTGCTGTGAGCCGATGTATATGTACTTGATTACACCCTCGCCGTCCAGGATGAAGTTGGAAGGCCGTGCGATGTTGACCGACTCGAAGTTCACCTTGACGTGCACTCCGTAGTCCTTCACGACGGTCCTGTCCTCGTCAACGAGCAGGGGGAAGGGGTAACTGTGCTCCTTCAGATATTGCTTGACCTTCTCCGGGTCCTGCGCCAGGATGCCGACGACTCCCGCTCCCCTTTTCTCGTACTCACTGAAATTGCTTAGTATATAGCCCATATACTTGCGGGCGTTCGGTCACCAGGTGCCCCGCAAGAACACGATCATCAGCGGCTTACCGAGCAGGTCCTCGAGCGAGGTCATCCGGCCGGTTGCCGCGTCCTCGAGCCGGAAGGATGGAGCCCTGTCACCGACCCTCAGCTTTTTACTCTGTCTTGGCATGTCACACCCCCGGATAGTTAATCCGCTGAAGAAGCCTTTGCCCGCACTTTCTCAACCCGCTGCGCCCTCCACGCCAGTATAGACGGAAGGACCAGCAGGGCGGCAAGCAAAGCGAACGTCAGGGAAAGGGCGGTGATTCCGCCGAACCTACGCATGTAGGACATGCTGGATATCGCGATGATGCCGAAGGCTCCTGCCGTCGTGACGGCGGCTGCAACCAGTGCCTTCCCTACGTTAACGATCGTCCTGCGCATCGCCTCGTCTATCTCCACCCCTCCGTAGTGCCACTCCTCCCTGAACCGGTGGGCCACGTGGATCCCAAAGTCGATGCCGGCGCCGATGACAAGGGAGGAGACCATCACGGTCATGAAGTCCAGAGGCCACCCCAGCAGCGACAGGGCACCGATCTCCAGCGCGATCCCTATGAAGACGACACTGGTCGCCGCGAGGCCGAAGAAGAACGAATTGAACACGAGCATGACGATGAGCGCGCAGAGGATAAGGGCGAGCCCCGAGGTCTTGAGCTGCGTGGGCACGATGGACCCCATTACTTCAGTCATAAGGGCCGGCAGTCCACCGTTTGTCATGGTGAGACCCTTGTTCGCGGCGGTAATTTCCCCGCTCTTGGAACGCATCGTTACGGCGACTTCCTTCATGTCTTTCTGGGAACCACGCTCTAGCCGGATAGTCACCATGGCAACGGTCGCATCCTTGTTCACCAGGCGGTTGCTCGACTCGCCCTTGCTGCCGGTCTGCAACTTCATGAGCGATGAGATAACCTCCCCCCTAGCGGCGGGAATCGAGCCGTTGACATTTTTCACCAGGTCGGCGATGCTGAATGTCTTGTCACGCTCGAAGATCGGGTTGCCGTTCTCGTTCACGTACCTGGTCGAAGCAAGGTCATCTTCGTATTTCAACATGGCCTTGAGATTATCTGGCTCGAGTACGTCCCCCTTCACCAGGGTGTAGGCGACGTCCTGTCCCCCGAAGTACTTGTTTATCTCGTTCATGGCGATTATGGAGGGAATGTCCTTGGGCATCATCTTCTCCATGTCCGCTTCCGTCTTTAACTGCGTGCCGAGGAACACGCACCCGCCGAGTATGAGCAGGGTGACAACCCCCACGAACAGGCGGTGGTGCTCGGAGAGGACGGCGACCTTCGCGAGGAACTGGTCTAACACGGAGGCCTTATCATTGTTGTTGCGCTTGTCTTGCTTTTTCTCCCACCTTGCCTGTGCCTTGTCGCCTCTGTCCCTCAAGACGAGGATAGCCGGCAGCAACGTGACAGCCAGTACAAAGCTGCACATGACGCCCGCGACGCAAAGCATTCCGAACTGCTGTATAGGCGGCATGTTCGATATACCGAACGATACGAACCCGAAGGCGGTAGTCGCCGCGGTGAGGAACACCGCAACCCCAACGGTGACGACCGAGGTGAGCGCGGATTGATAGGGATCGTTTCCCTTCCCGCGCTCCTCATAGTAGCGCGAGAGGACGTGGATCGCGTAAGCGATGTCAATCCCCAGCATCAGCGGGAAGATAGCCGCGCTCGTATATGTGAACGGGAATTTGAGCCAACCGCCCAGGCCTATCACCCAGATAACGGTCACTATTATGACCGCGACGGTCGCCAGGACGTCCGTGAGCTTCCTGAAAGTCAGGAAAAGGACAATGATGATGAATACGAAAGCGAGGAGGAAAAGAACCTTTGATTCGCTCATGGTCCGCTGGTTCGAATCCTTGTTCAGAGAAGTGCCGCCCCCGATATAAGTCTTGCTACCTGCCAGGCTCTTGAAATAGTCATTGGTGGCATTTTCAAACTTCGTCACTGCCTTTGTCTGGGTTTCGCTTTTCTGCCCGGGATTGAGTTTCACGCCGATGAGGAGAGCCTTCTTATCGCCTGAGATGTTCTGCTGCCCGGCGGCTATGCCCGTCGTCTTGGACTGCATCTCGCTCATCTGCAGATTAAGCTCCACCTGCCGGGCCAGTTCCTCGTCACTCAAAGAACCGAGTTTGTCGAGAAGCGGCTCCTGCTGCTGGCCGGCGGCTGCGCCGGGAAGGACACCGCCCGGGAAGTACACCATCTCGTCGAGCAGTGTGCTCACATCCGTGGCGAATGACCCCCATATGTCTTTCTCGCTTTTCAGGAACCCGGGGTACTCCGCTACCTTGCGGAGTATCTTCCCGTCCAGCACGTTGTCGGAGGTGATGAGCACCTGCTCCTCCGTCGTCCCTCCGAATATCCTGTCCGCCTCGTTCATTGCCCTGACCGATTCGCTCTTCTTCGGGAGCATGACCTTATAGCCGAACTCGCTCTTAATCCTGCCGACGCCCACGACGGCCAGGACGGTCACCAGCAGTATGAACAGGATCACCCACCAGGGCCTTTTCTCGCTGTGGGAGCCCACCCACCTGAATACCTTCTCTACCATGCCCTTCCCTTCACCTTTTACCTCATTCCTCGAGCAGCCTGTTGACCTGCGCGAGCAGCTCCAGGAACGATTCCCTCTTTTCTTTCCCGACGCTCTGGAAAACCTTGTCCATGTTCTCAAGATGGACACTAATCATTTTTTCGGCAAAATCCCTGCCTTCTTTAGACAGCGAGACAAGCACAACGCGGCGGTCGGCCCTATCACGCTGCCGCTCAACCATCCCTTTCTCAACGAGACGGTCCACCGTCCTTGTGGTGACACCGCGGGATATCTTGAGCCACCGCGAGAGCTCGCTCATGGTAGCCTGTCCCGTTTCCAGCAGAGCATACATGACGAGTATCTGGGAGTACGAAACCTCCACGTCGGTCATCATCCCCAGACCGGAATGCCGAAAGTTCCTCATTATATGGAGGATGAGCATGACCGCCTGGCGCGTGAAGTCGCGGATATCGGCATCCTTTTTTTGTGCCATTTGAAATATGCTCCTTATGCACTATTTGCTAAAAGCAAACATAATTTCATTGCCCGAGATTGTCAAGCTTGAAATCATATAGAATGACTAAGGGCGAAGGCTAAAAGTAATCTGGACCGAAAGGACGGAGAGAGCCAATGGGCAAGAAGAAAGAAAAAGAGGAGTGGCGGTTCTTCTGGAAGAACATCGGCGGGCTCGGGATGATCCTCAGGGTGCTGGGCGGTATCGCGATAATAATGTGGGCGCGTTCCAATGAAGAGGACCCGAAGGCGATGGCCGCCACCGCATACGGTGTCTCGATGATCTTTGACGGGCTCTGCAGGTGGTGCCCGCTGCGCGCTGTTCTCAGGGACCCCACAAAGAGGGCCTACCGCAGGCATTATCCCGAAGAGGCTTAAAGCAAGAACGGGGGTCAGACCACTTTTGTTGCGTTTGCCTCGCGATACGGCACAACCTGCTCTGGAACGAAAAGGGTCCATGCAAATAAAGGGGTCTGACCCCATTCTTTGAGAGGTGTATATGTCATGACAGCAACCATATTCGGGCTCGGGCCACTGGAATTACTCATAATTATCATCGTCATTATTGTGCTCTTCTTGCCGTCACAGCTCCCCAAGATCGTCAAGAGGGTTTCGGAAAGCCTCAACGCGGTAAGGGATATAGCTGATAAAGACCTGGAGAAGAAGGACGAGGACAAGAAAGACAGGAAGGCCGAGGATTAGCCACTTCCTCTCCCCTCTTGCTGATCCTCTCCTACCAATAAATCCATCGTGCTTTGACCAAAGCTGCCGGGTTATAATCCTTTCCGAACAAAACCGCACGGATCGAGGCGTCCCATCCACAAGGAGGCTCTGATGAGCGGAGACCTTTTCAAGCCCGAGCACGATGTTTTTCGGCAGAGCATCAGGGAGTTCATAGAGAACGAGCTCACTCCGCACGCGGACGAGTGGGAAAAGGCCGGAGAGGTCCCCCGCGAGATTTTCCTCAAGATGGGCGAGCTTGGATACCTGGGGATGCGCTACCCGGAGGAATACGGCGGAGGGGACGACATCCTCGCCGAGGCCGTTTTTCACGAGGAGATATGCCGCTGTAAATCGGCCGGGACGGCCGCGGACATCGGCGCACATATCGGCATCGCCATGCCGCACATCCTCCACTACGGCACCGACGAGCAGAAGAAGAAGTACCTCGTCCCCGGGATAAAAGGCGAGATAATCGGCGCACTCGGCGTCACTGAACCCGACGCAGGAAGCGACGTGGCCAGCATCAAGACACGCGCCGTGAAGGACGGCGACGATTGGATCATAAACGGGTCCAAGACGTATATAACCAACGGCGCTCGCTGCGACTTCGTGGTCCTGGCGACCAAGACCGACCCCGAAAAAGGTCACAGCGGAATGTCCATGTTCCTGGTCGATACCGACACACCCGGGTTCGAGGTGACGAAGAAGCTGGACAAACTCGGATGGCGGGCGTCCAGCACCGGGGAACTTGCGTTTTCCGACATGCGAGTGCCGGGCGATGCGCTGCTCGGCCAGGAGAACCGCGGCTTCTACCAGATCATGGGCGGTTTCGTCTGGGAGAGGCTGATCATGTCCCTCGGCGCGGTGGCGGGCGCCCGACTCACAATGGAAAACACGCTCGAGTACGCCAAGCAGCGCCGGGCTTTCGGCAAGCCGATAGCCTCTTTCCAGGTGATCGCGCACCACTTCGCGGACATGGCGACCCAGATCGAGGCAGGCAGGCGCCTGACTTATCATGTCCTGAAGCTTTATGTCGGGGGGGAGAACCCCATAAAAGAAGTCGCCATGTCAAAGCTTTTCGCAAGCAGGATGTCGTGCTACGTGGCGGACACCTGCCTTCAGATATTCGGCGGCTACGGCTACATGGAGGAGTCGGACATCGCCCGAGCCTACAGGGATACGCGTATCATGCCTATCGGTGCAGGCACCGACGAGATCATGCGGGAGATAGTCTCGCGCATGATGGGGCTCGGTTAAGCAAGCGCTCCTCCAGCACAAACTGATACCCCTATTATTCCTTCCCGGTTACCAGCCTGCCCGACAACCCCAAAACCACCCGAATGGCTAATCCATATCACCCATTAGGGGGATGCGGTTCCTGCCCCGGCGCTCCGAAGACATCAGCATAAGCAATTACGCTTGGAGAGAAGACTGGGATTAAGGATGGATGAGAAGCGGGTCCGAAGGCCAGTGGCCAGAATCATAAGATACTCCTCGATGTTCCTGATAGCGTTCGCCATGTTGTGCCTGCTCCTCTTGATAGTGCAGTATTTCTTCACCCCTTTCCGCGTGATTCAGAGCGACTCCATGGCTCCCCAGTTCAAAACCGGTGACGCGGTCGTTTTGAAAGAAGTGCATCCCAAGGAAATAAAGGTTGGCCAGGTAATCATCTTCCGTGATCCCGAGGACCATAACCAGTTCATAATCCACCGCGTCCTGGCAGTCGAAGACACCGGCCACGCACGGCTTTTCACCACCAAGGGAGACAACAACCCCGTACCCGACCCCCTGAAGACGTCCTCCGGAGACATCGGGGGAAGCGTCGCGGTAAAGCTGCCGGGCTTCGGGGTCCTGCTGGGTTTCATTTCGTCGCAAAGGGGATACCTGTCCTGTGCCGCTGTCCCCGCGGCTCTGTCACTGCTGCTGGTCTTCATGCAGGCTATTGTGGAGAAGACTCCCCGCTCAAGGACCCGCAGGCGGGCGTTTTCACCGCAAACAATGGCGCAATGACCTGAGCCGCGGGGCATCGGCCTTGCACTAAAAACCGCCGGTGTTTCACCACCGGCGGTTTTTTACAGGGGCCAGCCAGCACGAATCAGAACAGCACACCGCCCAGCTTGCCCTTCAGAACGCCGTCGGCCGCGAGCACCCCGCCCATCACCGCCCCGTATATACCGCCTCCGAGAACCGACTTTGACCCGGTGAGAAAAAGCCCGCGTACGCTCGTAGCGGGGCCGGGGCGCCGGTTGAACGCCTGCTCCGGGACCATCGCGCAGTCGTGCCAGCAGCCTTCAGAAGCCATCGAGTAGCGCTCATAGGTCACGGGAGTCGAGATGCTATAGGTTTCAACGTTCTCCACGATGCTGGGAAAACCCGACCGTACCGCCTCTATCACCACCTCGGCGTAACCCTCCTTCGTGCGGCGGTACCTCTCCCCCAGGCGCCCGCCTTCGTCGAGGTTCCAATTCCGCTTGAAGTCACGCGGCACCGAGGGGACCAGTATCTCCAGGGATGTCTTGCCCTCGGGCGCGAGCGAGGGGTCCTGCAGCGAGTGGATCGCGACCATCCAGCGGAGCTTCGCGGGGTCCGGATGCCGCTCTGTGACCCGGCTTTCGTCAAGCATCTCCCTGTGGTCATAGGACGGCTGCACGAATATGCAACCGCAGGAGAGGTCCTTATCGTCAACTACCTTGCTTATTCCCAGGTGGATCACGAACCCGGACGCCGACATGCGGTACCCCTGGACACGGTCCAGGAACGCGCGGGTGAAGTTCCCCTCCTCCACCAGGTCCAGGAAGGTCAGCTTGGTATCAGCGTCACTGACGACCACGCTCGTCTTCACCCTCTCGCCGGGGTGGACCAGAGCACCCGTGACCATCCCCTGCTCCGTCATTATTCTCGTCGCCTCGTGGCCGAGCAGCATGGTGCCCCCGTTTTCGACGAAAGACTCCGCGAAAGCGTTCGAGAGTGACTGGAATCCCCCCATCGGAAAATAGGCGCCTTTGAACAAGCCGGCCAGCAATCCGGTCATGCCGAGCGCCGAGAGCTCCCACGGCGGCGAGCCGAGTGAGGGCCAAGGCGTAGCTAGTACGGCCTTGAGTTTCTCGTCGGTGAAGCAAGAATCGAGCAGGCCGCCAAAGGTGGTGCCGCCTACAAGGTGCCTTGACGTGCGGGGAAAAAGCACCGGGTAGGCAAGGCGTTGCAGAGCCGACCCGGTGTTTGAGGAGCGGCGCAGCATCCGGAAGTCCATCCCTTTACTGATGCCCTCGAGGGCATTGAAGAAGTGGTTGATGTTTGCAGTCTGGGGCTGAAAGTTATCCTTGAGGACCTCCTTGTAGGCCTCGATGTCGCCGGATACGGTGATGTCGTGGTCGGGATAGACGTAACGATGAAAAGGTTCGACCTTCCTGAACTCGACCTTCAGGCCTAGGTGGTCCGCGACCCTCTTTATTCCCCCGTCAGGACCGCAACCACTCATCAGGTAAGGGCCCTGGAAGGAGTAACCCCTCCTCCTGACAGCGTTCACGTAACCGCCCGGCCTCGCCTGCCTCTCCACCAGGAGAACGTCGAGCCCTTCCTTGGCGAGCAGGGCCCCGCATGCGAGCCCCCCTATCCCGGCACCTACTACGACAACGTCGTGATAGTCCCCGATCGCCGACGCATCACTTGTGGGCATCCGCTGTTGAGCCATGTCTCGTTCTCCGTTTAGGCCGGGCTTAAATATGACACACCGGTGCCTGGCACCATTGTTGCATAATCCTATCATCTGCAGGAATGGAAAAAATTGGTTGCGCCGCAAGGCTCTTTGTATTAGCCTCAATTACCGTAGCATATTCTTGTTGGACCAAACAGCGGACTTGACTTGCATTGAAAAGATGATAGATCTCGAGCTTGGGGAAGAAATAGCAAAGAAGGCACTGGGAAGCACGGGGGAATACTCCGACGTCATTTTTCAGCGCCGTACGATAACACACATAAAGTTTGAAGACGGCAAGGTGGATGATGTATCCGTGGGTCTCGACTCGGGAGCCGGGGTGAGGGTCATCCGCGGCGACCTCGCCGCATACGCTCACACGGACCTTGTCGACCGGGATAACCTGACGCGCGCGGCGCTTGCGGCTTCCGAAGCGCTCAAGCACGCGTCCGGTGGAACGCCCCTGAACGTCCGGGTCTCCAAGAGGGAAGGGACGTCCCAACCGGTTTGCCCGGCCGGGGAAGGGGCCGCGGAAATAAGGCGGCTGGTTGATCACCTTTCGGCATGCGACGAGTCCGCGCGCAGCCTGGGCAAAGAGATCCGGCAGGTCACGGCGGTCCACATGGGATACCGGGAAGAAGAGCTGCTGGTAAACAGCCTTGGCGAGGTCCGGCAGGGCACCTGCCAGCGAACCAGGCTCGTGGTGCAGGTCGTGGCGAGCCGCGACGGAGTGATCCAGGTAGGACAGGAGGCTCCCGGTTCACTTTCCGGGCCCGATTTCTACCGGATGACCGAGCCCGCAGAAGTTGCCGCCAGGGCCGCGCGCCGTGTGCTGACCATGCTCGACGCCCGCCCCGCGCCAACGGGAAAAATGCCGGTGGTGCTCAACTCGGGCACCGGCGGCGTGCTGCTGCACGAGGCGTGCGGGCACGGCTTCGAGGTTGACCACGTCCACAAGGGCGCCTCCGTTTACGCCGGAAAAATCGGCGAGAATGTCGCGAACACGGTTGTCTCAGCCGCCGACGACCCTACCATACCCGCGCTCTGGGGCTCGTATGACTTCGACGACGAAGGGACTCCGTCCGGCGAGACCATGTTGATAGAGGAAGGAATCCTTCAGGGCTACCTCTACGGAAGACATGAGGCTATGAAAGATGACAGGGAGAGCACGGGGAACGGGCGCAGGCAGTCCTTCCGGTTCTCCCCCGTACCCCGCATGAGCAACACCTACATCAAGCCGGGCGAAACGGTCCCGGAAGACATCATCGCCTCGACACGGCGCGGACTGTACGCGCGCAAGATGGGCGGAGGGCAGGTCGACCCGGTAACGGGCGACTACGTCTTCTCCGTTTCGGAAGGCTACATTATCGAGAACGGGAAACTGGGGCCCGCGGCAAGGGGGGCGGTGCTGACCGGCAACGGCCCGCGCACCCTCGAGATGATCGACGCGGTCGGCAACGACCTTTCCTTCGAGGAGGGGACCTGCGGCAAGGACGGCCAGGGCGTCCCCGTCACGACGGGCTGCCCGACCTTCAGGATATCAGAGCTCACCGTGGGCGGCACGGAGCAATAAGAGGAGAGATGAAAGTTGATCAAGAAAATCGATAAACTGGGCAGGGTGGTGATCCCGAAAGGCTACCGGCTGATGCTCGGGATAAAGCCGGGCGACCCGCTGGACGTCGAGGTGGACGGCGGTCGGCTCACGATCCAGCCCCATATTGACGGGTGCACTTTCTGCGACGCCCGCGGAGCCCTTTCGGCCTACATGAACAAGAACGTCTGCCCCGAGTGCCTCGCCCGGTTGAGGGCTACTCCTGAGATCTGAGTGCCCGGTTGTAGAGTGCGCGGCGCGATAGGCCCGGTGTGTCTCCCGCGACCTGGTCCACCGCGTCCTTGAGCGAAAGCCCCTGCTCCCGGAGCCGCCGCACCTTCTCGAGCGCTTCACTCTCGTCCACCCGTATCTCTCCACTGAAACCTTCCACCACCAGAACCAGCTCTCCCCTTGGAGGGGACTCCGACAGCTCTGCCCTGACCTCCGAGACCCTGCCCCTTACAACCTGTTCAAATCTCTTTGTGAGCTCACGCGCAAGGGCCATCTGCCGGTCCCCGAGCACTTCCTCGATATCGGCGAGCGTATCGGCTACTCTCGCGGGGCTCTCGTAGAAGATCAACGTCCGGCGGTCGGCCGCCACGTCCTCTAAAGCCTTCCGGCGCGCCCCTTTCTTCCTAGGGAGAAAACCCTCGAAGGCAACCCTGCGGGTGGGAAGCCCGGACACGACCAGCGCCGTGAGGGCCGCGTTCGCACCGGGAAGCGCCTGCACTTCGATGCCGCGCTCGAGGCACATCCTCACGAGGTGATGACCGGGGTCGGAGATGCCGGGAACTCCGGCGTCGGAGACGAGCGCTACGCTCTCGCCCCGCTCCATCCTCTCGATGATCTTCGCACCGGCCTTTTCCCTGTTCTCCTCCCGGTAACTTGTCATCGGCGAGTGGATTCCGTGGCGGGCGAAAAGCCTGCGGGTACGGCGAGTGTCCTCCGCTGCTACGAGGTCCACCTCGCGGAGGGTCTCGAGTACCCTTAACGTGACGTCCTGAAGGTTGCCTATCGGTGTGGCGCAGAGGTAAAGCACGCCCCGGCCGCTGTCTTTACCGCCCATTGTATGACCGCGGAATCGAGAAGTACATCGCCCTTTCGCAGATGATGGGTTTGCTCCCGATGAGCGCCGTCGAGACCTCCGTGCTTGACAGGCCCGGTACGTTGTCCACGTGGATAGTATAGCGGCTGTTGGGCTCCACTGTGTAACTGGCCGGGGTTATCTTTCCATCGGGAAGCAGGTAGTTCACGTCGACCGTGACCTTCTCGCTGTTCGGGTTCATGATGAGAACGTACGTGTCGAAGTCGCCGCCCGTGTAGCCCTCAGCGAGGTACCAGTACTTCGCAGACCCGGGCACTCCGGGCGCGTCACTCCCGCCTGGCCTTCCGCCGCTCACGAAATACATCGAGCGCTCGACGATGATTCCGACGTCCGACTCGACGCAGGTCGAGACCTCCGCGTTTGCGAGCTCGGCGATATCATCCACGTGGATGGTGAACCGGGACTTCGGCTTCAGCGTGTACTCTTTCTGGAAGTTCTTCCCGTCGCTTCGCATGAAGGTCACCCTGGCGAATCCAGCGTTTTCGCCCGGGTTCTGCAGCAGGACGTACTCGTCGAACTCGCCGCCGGTGTAACCCTCGGCGAGATACCAGGTCTTCGAAGGCTCTGAAACCGCGGTAGACGCGTTGCCGTCATCGCGGCCGTAGTAGTTGAAATACTGCGCCCGCTCCACCACGACAGGTTGCTCGCTCATTATCTTTGCGGAGACCTCGGCGCTCGCCAGCTCGGGGACGTCATCAACGTGTATCGAGTAGCGAGAGTGCGCCTTCACGTCATAGTCCTTCGCGACATTCTGCCCGTCTGAGCGCATGTATTCGGCGTGGACCTTGGTATCGACCGGCTGGGGGTTCTGGATGAGGACAAACTCGTCGAAGTCGCCGCCCGTGTAGCCCTCGGCGAGATACCACGTCTTCGAGGTGGCGGTCGCGCCCACCGAGTTACTACCACCCAGTTTGCCGTGATAGTCGAAATACATGGAGCGTTCAGCGACAACCGGCTGGTCCGAAAGCATGTGCACCGAGACCTCGGTATCCTCCAGGCCCGATATGTCATTTATGCGGACCGTGTACCTCGAGAAACCCGGGACGGTGTAAGTGACGCTTATGACCGAGCCGTCAGGCTTCATGTAGTCCGTCGCCACCGAGGCGCCCCCGGGGTTCGGGTTCATCATCAACATGTATTCTTCGAACCCGTTCAGCGTGCAGCCCTCCGCCAGGTACCATTCCTTTGCCGCCTGGCTGACGCCCTGGCTCGCGTGCCCTCCCTTTATCGGCGGCGGAGGCGGCGGAGGCGGCGCCGGCGGTTCGTAGTGTTGTCCTATTACATCTATGCGGGTCCCGTTGGGCGCCCATTTGTACGCCCACTCCGCGTCGGCCACAGCCTGCCGCACGCACCCGTGCGATGCCTTGTGGCCGAGGCTGCCGCCGCCGGTCCAGGTCCCGCTCTTGGGGTCATACGGAAGCGCGTGCATGCCGGTATCGGGTGCGAACCCCATCCACCAGTAACAGAGGACGTCCCCGTACATCTCGGAGACAAGGCAGTACTCGTGGTACAGCACGGAGAAGACACCCCCCGGTGTCGGATGGGAGTCGACACCGGTCGAGCAGAGGTGCGATTTTATCAGCACCTCGTTCTCCAGGAAGTATATCCGCTGGTCGTTTATCGATATGATTATGCGCTTTCCGGCTATTCCCCCCGAGTCGCTGCGCTTCGGCGGGAGCGTGCCCCTGACAACATCCGTCGTCCCTGTCTCCCGGCTATCGCGCCCCACCAGCGAAACCTTGTAGTAGTAAGTCGAGCCGTCTGTAAGGCCCGTGTCAACAAAGTCCATCAGGGTCCCGGAAACCGCATTGACAGGGCTTTCATAAACCTGTTTGAAACCGGCATCGGGCCTGCCCGAGCGGAAGACCCTGTAGGCCGTTACCGCGGAGGGATCATCGACCCGCCAGGCGAGCTTGAGGCATCCTCCCGCGCTCGAGTCGGGAAGGCCGACGGCGAGGTCCCGGGGTGAGCTGCTCCCGGCCACGGAAAAAGAGGGTAGAAGCAGCAGGGCAAGGCCGGCGACCGCCAGCACCACCAGGTATTTGATTGTGTTTCTTCTCAAAACCAAGAAGTCCACCTCCGGTGGGCTTCCGAAAAGCCTTAGATTGCGCAGAAGCCGTCGGACCGCACCCGCAGTCTCCCAGCTTCTTTGTTATTTTACCCCGACCGGGAATGCAAAGCAATCCGCTACTGTATACGGTTTTGGGAGTTCAAAACCGACAACTCAGCGGACCAGGCCGGTTGTGAGAGCCGGCGGGGCCGCAAAGTCAGCACAAGCACTTACAGGTAATCCCACATTTGGTAGAATGAACCTCGCAGAATTCGGACTTCGACTAAGGGGTGATGGACTTGGCGATAGAGGCTGTAAGGAAAAGGCGCAGCATCCGCAGGTACGAGGAAACGGACGTAAGCGATGAACAGTTGCGCGAGTTGCTGGAGGCGGCACGCTACGCGCCGTCATGGGCCAACAAGCAGGGCTGGCAGCTCATGGTCATAAGGGATGCGGAGACCCGGGGTAAGGTCGCCGCGGTAATCGAGGGGAACCCCGCCGGAAAAGCGATCGCGCAGGCTCCCGTGCTCCTGGTTGTCTGCATGGACCCGAACGCTTCGGGGGTCCAGAAGGGCAAGGAGTATTACATGGCGGACGCAGGCATATTGATGGACCACATCATGCTGGAAGCCGCCGAGATGGGGCTCGGCACGGTATTCGTGGGGTTTTACGACGAGGACGGGGTCCGCGAGGTGCTGGGCGTCCCCGATGAATACCGGATAGTGGCCATGACCCCGCTCGGTTACCCGGCGAAGATGCCCGGCGAGCGCCAGCGCAACGAGATAGAGAACATGGTCCACTGGGATAAGTGGTGAGCCGGAGCATACATTGGATGTAACATTCATCGAAGCGCGCGACATACCCGACGCGTGGTTCCAATGCCTTTACCAGGTCATGGAAAACGGCCGCGAGTATGTCATAGACCGCGGCTCCTACAAGGGACAGAAGCGGCGCGAGTTCGAGTTCGCGGTCGTCAAGATAAATTACCCGGAGACCAGGCCCATAGTCCCTACGATGCCGGAGGGGTCCAGCCTGCCTCCACCAACCGACATGGAGTTCGTCAACAGCTACCTCGAGAAGCTCGTCTGTGCCTACTCGAAAGCTGAGCGCGAGGACTATACCTATGGGACCTATCTCGAAACCCAGATCGGCGAGGTCATCCGCATGTACAAAGAGGATGGCTTCGGCACCAACCAGGCCTGCATGGCGGTCTGCGACCCGCAAAGTGTCTTCCTGGCCGACCCGCCCTGCCTTCGCCAGATAGACACGCGCATCTACCCCGATGAGAAGAAACTGCACTTCATGCTCTACTTCCGCTCCTGGGACCTCTGGGGCGGCTTCCCCCCGAACCTCGCCGGCATACAACTGCTCAAGGAGTACATGGCAGACGAGATAGGCGGAGGGGTCGAGCCGGGCGAGACCATCGCCGTCAGCAAGGGCCTCCACCTCTACGACATGTACTTCGAGGTGGCGAACCTGCGGCTGGGGCGGGGCGGCGAGAAACCGCTTGAATAAGGGATATTTCGGCTACTATAAAGTTATTAAACAGGACGAAATCTCTAATTAATAGAGTTTATGATTGCGGCGACATTTTGAATTGAATGTAGAAGGAGGTAAGCCCGGCATGTGTTCCCTCGTAAACCAGGAGCTTGGAGAAAAGATTTTGTATGCCTCTAAGATCATGGTGAACATCCTTGCCGAGGCACTCGTTGGTGCCAAAGTTCAAGGTCTTTCTGCACCCCAGTATCGCATCCTCGACATGATCTACAACGGTGTGGACAAGCCGGCGGAGCTGGCCAGGATGCTCGATATCAGATTAGTTATTAGCGCGGTAAGTCCGGACCCAAGTCGCCCTGAATACCGTTACGTGGTTACATCGAACAAATTGAATAAGCAATTTAGACTATCCGATAGCGAACTTGAGTTCCGCTGACCATCTTGAAGTGCCATATTAAAGCAAGCAAATGCCAACATTTTGCCAACATCATAGATGCGATTAGATGATATTTGACTCTAGGATTATCTTTCAAGTATTTATCCCTGATTACATCCGCTCTCTCATGGGCGATACATACTTGCTCGATAACTGCATCGACTTTAATCTTTTGTAACGGTTTTTTCGGGAGCGGGAGGTAAGCACATGAGCAGTGCAGGGCGAGCAGACATCATAATCTCAAGGAGCCGGTTCGACGCACTGGTGTTCGACCTGGACGGTGTGGTAACCAGGACCGCCAGGGTTCATGCCAAAGCCTGGAAGAGGATGTTCGACGAGTACCTGGAGCGGACATCGGGTGGTGACGGCTTCGAGCCTTTCTCGGTGGAAACGGACTACAGGCCGTACGTCGACGGAAAACCGCGCTACGACGGGGTCAAGAGCTTCCTCGAGTCACGCGGGATGGACATCCCGTACGGCGACCCCAGCGACCCTCACGACAAGGAAACGATATGCGGCCTCGGGAACCGCAAGAACGAGATATTCCTCACGGTCCTCAAGGAAGAGGGGGCGGAGGTGTTCCAGTCCTCGGTCGACCTCATCAGGAACCTCCGCAGCCGGGGTTTCCGGATAGCAGTGGCCACCTCCTCAAAGAACTGCGACGCCGTGCTGGATTCCGCGAATATCGTGGATTTGTTCGATGCAAAGGTCGACGGCATCGACCTGGAGAGCCTGGACCTCCCGGGGAAGCCGGCGCCTGACATGTTCCTGGAAGCCGCCAGGCGCCTGGACGCGGACCCGAAGAGGACCGTCACCTTCGAGGACGCCATTGCGGGTGTTCAGGCCTGCAGGAGCGGCGGCTTCGGCCTCGTCATAGGGGTGAACCGAGCCGACCAGGCGTCGGCTCTTAAGGAGGCCGGAGCCGACGTGGTCGTGCACGACCTGTCGGAGATAGACGTAGGGGTCGGTATCAAGGACCTCAGAAACGCGCTGGCATCGTTCGAAGAGGTCGAGGAACAGGTCAAGGGTAACCAGGTCGTGGTCTTCCTCGACTACGATGGGACCCTCACCCCCATAGTCTCGCGCCCCGAAGACGCGGTGCTCTCGGACGAGATGCACAAGATCTTAGAAGAGCTCAAGACGCAGTGCCCGGTCGCCGTGATAAGCGGCAGGGGCCTTGCCGATGTCAGGGAGCGCGTGGGTATTGCCGATTTGTACTACGCGGGTTCGCACGGCTTCGAGATATCCGGACCCGGCGGCCTCGAGAAGGAGCTGGAGCAGGCCGCCCGTTTCCTCCCGGTGCTCGACAAGGCGGAGCGGGAACTCGAAGACAGGCTTGCGGGCATCGAGGGAGCGCAGGTCGAGCATAAGAAGTTCTCAATCGCTACCCACTACCGGAACGTCAAGGAGGACCAGGTAGCCTCGGTCAAGCGGATCGAAGAAGAGGTGGCGTCAGGGTTCCCGGAGCTGCGAAGGTCCGAGGGAAAGAAGGTGGAGGAACTCCAGCCGGACATCGACTGGGACAAGGGCAGGGCAATCGAATGGTTCATGAAGACGCTGAACCTTTCCCGCCCCAACTTCGTTCCCTTCTATATCGGTGACGACATAACCGATGAGGACGCCTTCGAGGCGCTCAAGACAACAGGGATAACGATAGTGGTTGGAAAGGGCTCCCGCAGTACCAGGGCCCAGTACTGCCTCAAAGACACCGACGAGGTCGGGGAGTTCCTGGCGGAGCTTTGCGCAACCCTGGAGGGCGAGTCCGCATGGTGGCTCGTTCACGACGAGTTCATCCCCGAGCAGGAGGGCCTGCGCGAGGCTTTGTGTACCCTGGGGAACGGTTACTTCGCCACCCGCGGCGCCGCCCCCGAATCGAAGGCCGACGACGTGCGCTATCCTGGCACCTACCTGGCGGGTGGCTATAACAGGCTGGATACCGTGATAGCCGGCCGCACCATAGAGAACGAAGACCTCGTGAACATGCCGAACTGGCTCCGCCTCGAGTTCCGCGCGCTCGGGGGGGACTGGTTAGACGTTGAGAAGGTGGAGATCCTCTTCTACAGCCAGGAGCTCGATATCTACAGGGGTGTTCTCTACCGGACGGTGGTGTTCCGCGATGGAGAGGGCAGGGAGACCAGGCTCATTCAGCGTCGGATTGTGAGCATGTCCGACATGCACATGGCGGCTTTGGAGACCACCATACAGCCGCTGAACTGGTCCGGGATGCTGGAGGTAAGGAGCGCCATCGACGGTACGGTGATAAACAGCGGCGTACCCAGGTACAGGGACCTGAACAACAAGCACCTGGAGCCGGTAGGGACGTCGATCGTGAACGATGACACCGTACTCCTGGAGACGAGGACCAACCAGTCGCACGTGCACGTCGCCCTCGCGGCCAGGGTCCTTGTCTTCAAGGAAGGTGAGCTCATCTCCCCGGAGAGGATGCCCATCGAGGAGCCGGGATCCGCCGCCCAGCAACTGATGCTGGAGGTGAGCTCCGGGGAAACTATCAAGATCGAGAAGACTGTGTCCCTGTTCACCTCCAGGGACGCCGCGATATCGGAGTGTACGCTGGAAGCGAATAAGGCCGTTGCCCGGGCCGACAGGTTCCAGGGAATGCTGCTCGCACACTGCCTCGCCTGGGAGCACCTGTGGAGGAGGTTCAGGGTTGACCTGAGGGTCAGCAGCCCTCACGAACAGCACCACGTGCAGAGGATACTGAACCTGTACACCTTCCACCTGCTCCAGACGGCTTCGATGCACTCCCTGGACATAGACGTGGGGATGCCTTCCAGGGGCTGGCACGGCGAAGCGTACAGGGGTCATATCTTCTGGGACGAGCTCATCATCTTTCCCCTCCTCAACTACAGGACGCCCCAGATAACCAGGACCCTGCTCATGTACCGCTACCGGCGCCTCGGCGAGGCGCGCCAGGCCGCCCGCGTGCTCGGCTACAAGGGTGCCATGTATCCCTGGCAGAGCGGCAGTGACGGGCGCGAGGAAACCCAGCAGGTCCACCTGAACCCCAAGTCGGGCAACTGGCTGCAGGACAAATCCCACCTCCAGCGCCACATAAACGTCGCCATCGTCTACAACATTTGGCAGTACTACCAGGTCACGGGCAACGTGCAGTTCCTCACCTGGTACGGGGCCGAGATGATACTGGAGATAACGCGCTTCTGGGCCTCCATCGCAGTCTACAACCACGAGCTGGACAGGTACGAGATCCTGGGGGTGATGGGCCCGGACGAGTACCACGACGCCTACCCCGGCTCGGACAAACCGGGACTGAACAACAACGCATACACGAACGTCATGGTTGCTTTCGTGATGAACCGTGCGCTGGAGCTCTTCGAGCTCATACCGGAGCCCGACCTCGTGGAGCTCCGCGAGCGTCTCTCCATCGAGGTCGCCGAGATAGAGAGGTGGAGGGACATGAGCCGCAAGATGCGGGTGATTTTCCACGACGACGGTATTATCAGCCAGTTCGAGGGCTACGAGCGGCTCAAGGAGTTCGACTGGGAAGGATTCAGGAAGAAGTACGGCAACATCCAGCGGCTCGACCGCATCCTCGAGGCGGAGGGCGACACCACCAACGCCTACAAGCTGTCCAAGCAGGCGGACGTCCTCATGTTGTTCTATCTCTTCTCGGCCGAGCAGTTGCAGGAGCTCTTCGGGCAGTTGGGTTACGAGTTCGACCCCGAGATGATACCCGGGAACATCAACTACTACCTAAAGCGCACCTCCAGCGGCTCATCGCTAAGCTGGATTATCCACTCCTGGGTGGCGGCCCGCAGCGACCGCAGCCATTCCTGGGAGCTCTTCAAAACCGCGCTCCTCACGGACTTCGTAGATATACAGGGCGGGACCACTCGAGAGGGCATCCACCTCGGTGCCATGGCCGGCTGTGTCGACCTCGTGCAGAGGGGCTACACGGGCCTCGAGTCGCGCGGGGATATCCTCCGCTTCAATCCCGAGTTCCCGGAGGAGCTTGACGGCATCAGCATGCACGTCCGCTACCGGGGCCACTGGCTCAAGGTCGATATCGGCTCCGACAAGTTGAGCGTGCGTTCCCTCTCAGGCGGTGCGAGGCCCATCAAGATCCAGGCGGGGGACTCCCTGCTCGACCTCAAGGAGAACGAGAGCCTGACGGTTAAGTTCGCCAACGCTTGAGCTACTTCTCGCCTCCGACCATCAGCTTCGAGATGCGGTCCGAGTGGGCCAGGATGAAGAAGTGCGGCCCGCAGCAGGGCGCGATGGGAAAGATGGAGGATAGATGTAGTTAGGTGATTCTAGGTCGTATTAGACGTTATTCAGCGCGGCAGAATCTTGCACTAGAGAGCACTAAACGGCATTAGATGATACTGGATGATACGAAGGGCAACATACTCGAGAACCGTTGTGGTCTTCTTGCGTCGTGGATTTGAATACTTCTGGTTATTTATGTAATTTACAGAAGGCCTAGAGTCATTATTTCTTATCAGCTCTTGGGGGCCAATAGTAATTACTTGCAGTACCCGTAACTTCGTCTGTCGTTGCACTTGCCCGACGATTCCAGTTCTGCTTGGACGAAGTATCAGTTCCGTTATCTGCTGGCAATCTCATCGGCCCAAGAAGCATGTCCTTCATCGCAATAAAGTTTGAATAGACAGGGTCAGTTTCATCTGCTTTTTCTATGTCAGCAATATATTGGAGGGCGGCTTTCTTAACATCCTCAATGAAATCTTCAACAACGATGCATTTCTTGTTCTGAATCGTCTGCAGATTCTTGACGTGCGGAGAGGTTCTTCTATCGGTGTAGAAAAAATCGTTTGCGCTATAGAAATGAACCAGCTTAGACCTCAAGTCATAAATATTCTGTCCTGCATACTTTTTCATATAGATGGACACAAAAGTTTCGAAGAACTCAGTATACTCACCCCTCTTTTTGGGTCTACGGCCCGCATGTAAGACACCAAGGCAGTCAAGGACGCACGTTGATAAAATCACCGCTCCCATTTTTGCGCCCCCCCCATTCGCTTTATCTACATCCTTCAACATCATTTCTAATATTCGTTCCTTGGCAAAGGTGACCGCTTCGTTCCTATTCATATTGCATTACTTCCTTCAAGATCATCGAATTTATCCAGTGTCATGTACAAACACATCAATGATTGATATTCGACCTTCCATTACTTGAATTCCGCCTTGCCACACTTCTCAATATTATCCTAACACTCTGTGATGACAGAGCAGTAGCCCTCAGACCTTGTCCTTAATACCAGCGGGAAGGATATGAACTCACAATTGGAGTGTCATCTTTTTTGAAGTATCTTTGAAGTAACCGTGCCCCAGTAGGATAAATCTTAATCAACCCGCCTCAAGAAGCATCTCTGATAAATACCTTGAACACGGGAAATATTGTAAGTCGGCTCAAGTACAGTAAACTGGCATCAAACAGTGCCAGTCACTACGACATGTACTTCGAGGTGGCGAACCTGCGGCTGGGACGGGGCGGTCTAGGGATGGGGCGGAAGTTGTGATTTTACGGGCACTCGATGACAAATAACTGTTTTAGCTGAAGATGTCCAAGATCACGTAGAGGTAGTAGTAGGTCCACTTGACCGGCCCCTTGAGCCTGGTGATGTCCCAGGACCAGACCTCATTCGCCGATGTGGCAAGCAGTTCCGGCTTGACGTAGGACGGGTGACGGAGCTGGTCGCGCCTCTCACGCACCTGGCCGGCGTCCGCGACTACGCGTCGGCGCCGTACTTACGGCCGGCGTCGATGAACGCCCGGAAGTTCTCGGGCTTGGCCTCGTCGAGCACGACACCGGTGCCGAGCAAGAAGCCGCCGTCGCCTGCGACCTTGCGGAGCAGGTCTTTGACGTAGGCGTCCACCTGCGCCGGCTCGCCCATGGCGAGCAGCGAGCCGGGCACGTTGCCGCCGATGCACTGGCGCGCGCCCACGATCTTCTTGGCCCGCGCCATGTCGGTGTCGTCGAACATCCAGATCATGCGGCCC
>Ga0209840_1000013_pt1 | contig 57277 bp, 48 predicted proteins | sample PersoiDNA2013190_FD_185802 | JGI IMG/M metagenome (GOLD analysis project Ga0209840, IMG submission 185802) | Permafrost soil microbial communities from the Arctic, to analyse light accelerated degradation of dissolved organic matter (DOM) -... | ecosystem: Environmental > Terrestrial > Soil >... | reverse complement strand
ACGGCACATACGACCTGGACCTGGTGATAGAGTTCACTCCCCAGCGCTACACCAACATCGGCTTCGCCATCTCATTGATCGCTTTCCTCGGCGCGATCGCATACCTGGTGATCGACTGGAGAAGGAGGAGGCGTAGAGCTAAATACGAAGGATGAAGGTGGAAAATAGAAATAATTATGTTGAGATGTCAAAACAGTCGAATAATATTGTATGAATGAAAGCAGAATGTTAAGAGAGCAAAGCATAAGGATACTGTTGCCCCAGTGGCATAACCCCCACGAGGTTGTGTTCGCGGGTGGCTTCAAGAGAACGTTCGAGATAATGAAGCGCATCCCGGATAACGTCACGGTGCACGCGCTCGATAATGCCCCCTCGTACCTGAGGGAGCTTGAGGGTGAAAACATACGCATAACAGAGTACAGGATTCCATCGCTGCTGAGGCGGCTGGAGAAGAAGGCCTTCAAGCTCGAGAGGTTGGCCGAATGGTTGTACTCGGCTGTCCGGATGGCGCTAATCTGCCTGGTGTTGAGGCTGAAGGGCGAACGCTTCGATGTCGTCTTCTGCCCGACATCGGAGATGGTCGCTCCTCTTCTAGCCAGTTTATTCGCAAAGCTAGTATTAGGAAGCAAGCTGGTCCTCTGCAACCAAAACATAGAGCCTTTTCCTCTCCCAATACAGTACATGCTTGTTAAGCTACATAACCGTGCTGACACAGTGATAACTGTGTCGAAAGATTTAATGAATAAGTTGAAATCTCGAGGTCTGAAAGTACCCATAATTGTGAATAGTAATGGCTTGGACACAACGTTTATATTCAACACAATCGCAGATCATGAGGTTGAAAAGCTTAATGACAGCATATTTGTCGGCAGGCACGTCAAGGAGAAAGGCATTCTTGATGCGCTCAAGGCGTGGGAACTGGTAACAAGGGCGATACCGGATGCCACCCTCCTCACAATCGGGAGCTTCGACACGGTAGACAGGGAGAAGTTATTTCGCTTGGTCGAAGAGCTTGGCATCGGTGATAAAGTCCATTTTGCGGGAGTCGTCGAAGAGAATGAGAAGTTCCTGCTTATCAAGTCGAGCAAGCTGTGTCTCTTCCCCAGCTATATCGAGGGTTGGGGCCTGGTCCCACAGGAGGCACTCGCTTGTGGCCTTCCGGTGATTGTCTATGATCTGCCCGTCTACGAGGAGAATATCGCACCTTGCCAGGGAGTCTTCCGGGTGCCGATCGGTGACGTGGAAGGACTGGCCGAATCGGTGATAGAACTGCTTTCGGGCAAGAAATACGGTGATTTCGAGGACATAGGCCCCGAATTCGTGAAGCGATTCAGCTGGGACGAAGTAGCGAAACAGGAGTTTGGCATTCTCCAAAATGAGGCATCACGGTATAGTTCGGCCCCAAAGGATTAGAGACTTGCGCCAGGAAAATAAAGCCTACATCAGCAGTTGGGAGGCCCAAGAAAGCGAGCTGGTGAACAAGGTCCTGATAAGCCCTGCGCACTACGTTCTCGACGATGAATTCATCGGGAGCGAGCCGATGTGGGTTTCCAGTATGCTCAAGGGGATAGCTAACTCCGGTAGGTACAAGCTGTACGTTGTTACCGGGACAGTCGTAAGCCTTGACATAAACTACGGCCGCTGCAAGATATTCGAACTCCGCGACAAGCCCGATATCGACCCGACGCTGGCGAGACGCCTTACCTTTACTTTTCGGAAGACAGCCAAGTCCAAGCTGCTAGGGTTGAAGCACGAGTTCAGCGTCGTTCATCACATCTTCCCCTTCTGGATAGGTGTTACGTTCGACATGGACTTCATCCTCAGAAGCAAGAAAAGCGCATATGTCATAGGGCCCATACAATCGCCCCACTCTGAGACGATTGAGGCGCACAGTAGGGTCGACTCCTTCTTCTATTCCTCCCTCGGGAGCATAACGAGGTACCTGAGCATGCTGACTCTGAGGAGGGCGGACAAGGTTATTGCCCTTACATCCCATGCCAAGGGACTCCTCGTTGCTGAAGGGCTCGACGAAGGGAAGATCCAGGTGATAACGCCGGGCATTAATACCGACAAATTTCGGTACGTTCCTTTTGACGAGAAGCCGGAGGACAGAATAGTGCTGGTCGCGGTTGGCTACCTCTCGAAGAGAAAGGGAATGGAGTTTGTTGTTAAGGCATTCGCGGATGTACTGAAGCGCCATGATAAAGCCCTGCTCAGGATCATTGGAAATGGCTCGGAGCTAGGGTCCATCAAGGAATTGGCACGAAGCCTCGGCCTTGAGGATCATATCGAGTTCCTCGGATACGTGCCGCATAGCGAGATACAAGCACACTATCGCGATGCTCACGTTTTTGTAAGCATGAGCAGGGCTGAAAGCTGGGGCCAGGTCTACCTAGAGGCGATGGCAAGCGGCATGCCGGTCGTGACTAGCGAAAACGTAGGCTCGAGGGAGATAGTAAGGGACGGTGTCTTCGGGTACCTGATAGATCAGGAAGACACGGAAATGCTCGCGGAAACACTCAACCACCTGCTTGACAACAGGCAGCTTATCGCCGAGTTCGGTAGAAAAGCGAGGGAGGAGGCAGAGTCGCGATACGACTGGGAGAAGGTTATCGTACCGAAGTACCTGGAGCTGTACGACTCCCTGAGTGGCCGCTGATTGAGACCGCATTGACCTGGTGTCGCGGGCGGACAGCATACCGATGGAAGAGAGAAGTTGAGATACACCGATGGTAGAGAATGATTGCTACGGCAGGGGCTACTTCGAGGGGGAGAAGAAGACCTACTTGCGAGGCTACGTAACCCCCCAGAAGGAGCGGGCATTTGCTCGATACCTCGGATGGATCGAGAAGGCTGATCCGACAGGGCAGGGGGAAAGGGCGCTCGACCTCGGTTGCGCGTACGGGCTTTTCCTCCACCTCTTGGACGATAGGGGGCTTGAGACCTACGGGATTGACATCTCCGAGCACGCCATCAGCGAAGCCCGGAAATATACCGGGGCCAAACTAATCGTCGCGGACATCGAGGAAGGGATACCCTACCCCGATGACTACTTCCGGCTTATCTCCGCCTTCGACCTAATCGAGCACATGCACTCTCCGTATGACCTGCTTTGTGAGCTGAACCGGGTCCTCGAGAGCGGCGGTCGCTTGGCGTTCACGACCCCGAACACGGGTTCCGTCATGAGACTCCTGCAGGGTGGTCGGTGGCACGGTTTCACCGACCCGACCCACATTCAACTCTTCGGCAGGACCTCCCTCAGGCTCCTGCTCGAGGCAACCGGCTACCAGGTGCACCTGATGACCACTCCCTTCCACCCCCTGCCGCTCCCGCTCTCGAACCTCGTCGGCAGGACGGGCCTCGGGGGCAGATATTCACGATTGCCGTTAAACTCTAGTCCCGCCGGGGAGCTGCCCTTACGATATGTGGAACTATTTGGCACTCCCCGGGAGGGCGCTTGGATGCTCGTGCCTGATCATCTCACCTGTCAGGCCAGTTAAACGGGATTTCCGAAAGGGTTTTTGCTACCGACTGGTCAACATCGATTCTAATTCAGTCAAGGCGTGATCGGCTTCCTGAAGACCGCAAGGGTGCTTCCGAGGAACAGCCGCAGGAAGGACCTGTCGAGAAGATCCGCGAGGCGGCTCACCTCATACGTCCGACCCGACCAGTGCATGAGCTCCAGACCGTGCTCCTTCGCCCAGGCCATGATGTCGGCCGGATTAGTTGCTATGCAAGCATCGTCGTCGGGATGAATTTTCTCCCTTACTATGACCTCCATGCGCTCGAAACCGAGGCCCCTGCCGGAAGTCTTGTGCATCGTATCGATCAGGTTCCTCCACTTCTGACGAAGACCCCTCGTGTGAGCGTGGTAACTATTGGTGATGGAGAGAAAGTTAGGACAGGCTATGACCAGGTGGCCACCTCTTTTCAGGACCCGTAGCTTCTCCGCGAGGAAGCCGTACGGGTCCGACACGTGCTCCAGCACGTTGAAGGATCCGACGACATCGAAGTGCCCGTCGCCAAACGGGATCGACCTCCCGTCGTAGACCGAACAGGAGAGACCTCTCTCCACGCACTTCTCAATCGAGGTCCTGGAGATATCGATACCGTACACGGCGCGGCCTGGGTACATCTTTGTTACCAGGTCCAACGCCTGTCCGGCCCGCACCCGACATCGAGTATACTGCCCCCTTCTTGCGAGTACTCGATGAGGACCGAGGCGTTCTTGCGGTTGCTCTCGATGCTGTGGCTCTCCAGGAACTCGGAATACCCCGCGTTTTCGCGGTAGTATTGCTCGGTGTGCTCACCCAATTACCCCCTCCTGGTTTCAGCAAACGTGCTCTCGTATTCTTTGCTATTCACATTTAGTATCCTTCCGGGCGGTGCATAATTCTACCAGAGAAACGCTCCTTAGAAACCCCTATCCATACCGTCCACGACCAGCCTGCCTAAAAGTGCTGACAAAACGATACCTTCGGGCCATATCGCGGGGTGACCCATCAGGTTGATATCGTAAGACCGCCGATATCGATGCCTCCGGGCTGCGGGTGTAGATCGCATTTTCCTGTTTCAATCGCCATAAATCATGTATACTAGCGCATGATTTTTTAACTTGTTGCGGTGCGCCTGGATACGAGTCGGGGCATCGACATGCGAGGACTATGTCGCGTCGTTGGCAAAAAGGGTGTGCGTCTGGACAGATTGAAGAACAAGTAGCTTAAATGAGAAAGGTTTGTCAGAAAACTCTTTCGTTTATTCGCCGGTATTGGCGCCATCTTCTTTTAGCGTTGGTCCTGCTCCTCGTGTATCGCGGGTGGTTCAGTAGGGGTCCGCTGACGTACGGGGACTGGGGCTATCACTCACACCTTATGCTCACGCATTATGTCAACATACCGTTTGTCTGGGAACCCGCATTTGGCCTTGGCAAGGCTAATCTTGATTCAATTTATTTCATGCCCCAGCACTTACTGTGGGGGCTCTTGGCAGAGCTACATTTTTCTTTTGCGCTATCAGAACGTTTGATATGGTTTTTTCCTTCCATTCTTATCGCCGTTCTCAGTTCCTACTATCTGGGTAAGACTGTATTCCGCGACAGGCAAGCAGCATGTATAACAGCAGCAACATTTACCCTCAGCACTTATTTTCTGAGAATCACCACCCAGGGCAGCGTCGCTATCGGGACCTCAATCGCCTTGACGCCATTGGTACTGGCTCTTTTGCTTCGCGCAACACGCGAACGAGGCCTTCGTTACCCTGTCCTAGCTGGCCTTGCCCTCTTGCTGCAGGGTTCATTCGATCTTCGCTTCTGTTACCTGACCATTTTAATAGCGGTGGTCGGGTGGATCTTGCTGGCACTCGGTTCTGCCCGTCGAGGGCGTGAAGGCCTGCGGGAGGCGGCACGCAGAGGCGGTTACCTGGCCCTTGCATTTGGGATATTTATCGGTGCCAGCATGTACTGGATACTTCCCAACTTCATGGGCGCCGGGTTTCAAATACCGAGCAATTATGGACAATCATGGTGGATATCCCAATTAAGTTTTGGAAATCTAGCTCACGGTTTTGTAATGCAGGAGCCTGGTTGGCCGGCGCTCCCTTTTACGAAATTGGCCAACCAAGGTGCGAGCCCCGTAAACCCGTTTTTCATTCTCGTTCCAGTCATAGGTTTTGGCGCGGCACTCTTCGCTTTACGTCGAATCAAAAGGGATCGATACATGGTCAAGGTAGCGCTGGCGGGGTCCGCTCTCGTACTGGCGGGTACCTTTCTGGAAAAGGGCTCGAACGGCCCGCTCGGTGGCCTCTATGTTTGGATGTTCAACCACGTGCCCGGATTCAACATGTTCCGCGACTCGAACAAGATGTTTCTATTCATTATCCTAGGTTATTCAATCCTCTTCGGCCTGGCCGCTTTGATCGCGACAGAATGGGTTAAAGGCAGGTCGTGCCTTAAAGGATGGCAAAACAAGGTGGCGGTCAATTCACCTGTGATTGTGATTCTTCTTATCCTGTGCCTTCTTGCTCTTCCTGCGCTTTCCGGTCACCTGGGAGGCGCATACAGCGCGACAAGGCCTGTTAAGGTGAGCGAGGGCTATAAAGCACTTGATCGTCAACTGGAGGAAGACCCTCTTTTCTACCGCACTTTCTGGTATCCGGATGTCCAGCGTTTCGCTACTAAGGGCTTGGCGCATCCCGCGGTTTCCGCCAATGAGCTCTTTACAGGGCAGCTTGCTCCGCTTGCTTCAACCGATAGACCCACCTCAGCCTTAGAAAGCCCGTTGATGCCCGGTTTGCTTGATGCGATGTCGGTGAAGAAACTGATTGTCCCGGAAGACTCAGATCTTAAGGAATTCCAGTTCTACAGGGGTGAGTTCGAATGGGAGGCTCCCTTGATCAAGCAGGGATTGGAGTCGTTGGCGAAATCCTTGCCAGGGAATACCAAACCGGTAACTCTTGGCGGCAATTTGGTTTTGACCCGTAACGGTGCAAGGGCCACGTTTTTATCCCCGAAAAAAACGTGTGCATTCTCGGGGGCTGGAACGCGGCTCTTGCCGCACACGGCGCGCCCGGCCTGGACCTGAACAGCGGCGCATATTATCTCTCGGAGCAGGGCAACTCCGTCACCCCGGCGTTCAGTAAGAGCTACCCGACAGATACGCTTTTGTCAGGAGAGCCCACTTTCCTGGATACGGTGATGCCTTTTGTCAGTAGGGAGTCCCTTATACCTGTCGCTGGTGCGGCGGCCGCTGGCCCGAATACGGGATGGGCTTCTCTGCCATCGGAGGACTTTCTGGAAACGGCTACCAACTTGTTTCGTGCCAGGGAGTACAATGACCGCAGTCTTGATTACGGCGCTGGAGGCGCTCACAGCTTCTACAACTACATGCCTCCCGCAGCGGATTGGCCAAGTCATGCGAAGCTTATTCAGACAATTGATGTAAGCGCAGTACCGATAACATTCTTTACAGGATATGAGGGGCTAACTCTAAAGCGGGATACGTCCTATCCGGGGGCAGGAAAGGCGACGCTGCGGGGTTCACTGAAGACCGTCCGTCAAATCAGGGATCCGAGGATTGCCTACTCCGATGTCATCCCGGCTGTTCCGTTTCATCCTTACGGTATCAGGTTTCGAATCGCCGGGCAGAAGTTACGCAGAGTGGCCTGCAAGATAGGTTTCTATAATTCGATAGGCCAGTGGATAGGCGAAAAGGTGCTGCTTGAAGGTTGGGGAACGTCCCGCTTGGGTGATGTTAAAGACCAGTTCACTCCGCCGGCCAACACGGCTTACTGCAGGTTCGAGGTGCAGGCGCGGGAGAGCGAGGCGCGCGACAGCAGCTGGAACCTTGATAACGTGTACGTATATGACCTCGAGGGCTTGGTCAAGCACCCTAAGATGGTAGTAACGGTGGATGTCAAAAAGAAGGGAGCTTACCGCTTCCTGGCGAGAGGTGTTGGTTTGGAGGAGGGAGGGCGAATCGCTCTCAAGGTCGATGGCGGAAGGGAGATCGTGCTTGACACTTTTACGCCGGCCGTAAGGATGCATTGGTTTGACCTTGGCAGGCTGGAGCTTACTGCGGGCAGGCACACAATAGAAGTCACAAACCTGGCTGGTGCGAACTTCTTGAACGCGCTTGCGCTCGTGACGGATAAAGACCTCTCGACTGCGGAGGATCGTCTAGGTGCCGCCACTGATGGCAAGGACTCCGTCTGCACGGTGGATATTACCCGTTATCCAAAGGAAGTATCATACTCCAATGGACGCCTCACACAGGGCTATAGTGTTTATTGCCCCGCAGGCGCGACATTAACGCCTATGCTCAAGGGGAAGGGTCAACTGTCCAATAGCGAAGTGCGGGTTCGTATCGGGAGCGCGGAGTATGGCCTATCAAGCGCTTCAAGTCCCACTTCAAAGCCCGGGTGGGTTTCGCTGCCGGAGACGAACATGGCCAAGGGCCTGAATGATTTCAAGGTATTCTATCCCGTTAGGTCGCTTGTAGATATACCTGCTACAGAGCGGTCGCTGGCGGGCCCTTCGGCGGAATGGCAAATGGCAGCGGATGGCTTTGTTTTGACCTCCGGAACGTCAGCCCAACAAGAACCTGCGCTTGTGGGGCTGGTCCCACAAGGAGACGAAACGGCAGAGAGAGTGGCGCAGTCAAAACGGTTCCCGGTTGCCGGAAATACTTACTATTCCTCACTTTTTACTTTCGAGGGGATGAACTGCAAACATTTGACTTTTGCCTTGAAGGTTTTCGATGAAAAGGGAAAACTGCTCGATCGAAAGGCGCTGTCGGACGAGATGAACGGCACCTTTACTGCGACCAAGACTTTCAAGAAGGTAAAGCTTCGTAATGGAGCGCGAAGCGCAGTGCTCGAGGTTATTTTCCACGCAAACAGGGGAAGGCCGTCAAGCTGGAAACTTTCGGGTCTGTTGCTCAACGAGACTTCACTTGTTGATCCTCCTGTTAAGCAGTTCGTCATGGTGCCGAAGGCTTTGACCGCTGCGGGCTCCGGGGGTGCAACTTCAAACATCCATGCTGAAGTGCTCCAATCAAGTCCCACGAGATACACGGTGCGGGTCTCAAACGCGAATAGGCCTTTCGTTATGGTCTTTTCGGAGCGCTATGTGCCTGACTGGGAGCTTTATACGGGCGACCGGGTGATTTCGCCTGTCCCCGCCTATACCCTGCTGAACAGCTATGCCCTTAACAGGAAAGGTTCGTATGAGATTACCCTGAAGTATGGTCCCCAGAAATGGGTGAACATAGGCCTCGTGTTGAGCATTCTTACTCTTGTTGTCTGTTTCACGTTCCTTCTGGTTCGGCGCTATCGAAGGAAGAGGCAAAAAAGAAAAGAGTGGCTCGATATGCCGAGCAAGCAGTCGGGATGATGAACACCCTGGAATTAAGAAGCGCAAACATGTTTAAAAAGATAAAAGATGCAGCCTTTAGAATCATACGGTCGAAATGGTACTGGATACTGGCCCTCTTGGCCGTAACGGTTATCGCCTTTCTGCTTCTTGGCTACAAGAGGGCGGCTGCTGTCTTAATCATTGGCTTTGTTGCCATCATCAGCCCAACACCTGAAGCTTTCTTCGCGACCGGCATTGCGTTGTCGGCACTCATGGGAGTCTTTTTGGCGGTGCGGGCGGGCTCCCTTGCGCTGGACACCGCGAAGGTGGCATTCGCTTTCTTTGCAGTCGGTACCCTTCTGGGTGCCTGGCGCCTGTGGAAGGCGGGAAGAGAGGACGACAGAAGCGCAGGCCCTGGATCTAGTCCGGACTGAGCAAGTGGGAATCGACGACGCTGACAGGAGCAGAAAAACAGGGGCCTGGTGGTCGGTCGAGGCCGAGAGGCGCGTAAGCGAAGGCATCCCCCGCACGGACTGGAGCAGTTCCCCACTCGTTGACCGGATGATAAACAGAAGGGTTACGGGAGTTGAGACGCGCAACTGGCTGGGATGGGTTAAGGAGAAGTACTTAAAGGAGCCGGCGGGTCTGGGTCTCAGCATCGGCTGCGGGACGGGTCTTCTGGAGCGGGATGCTATAGACCAGGGTCTTTGCCGTGCTATGGAAGGCATCGACATCGCGGCAGGGGCGATCGAAATTGCTCGAAGTGAAGTCGGGGTGCTGCCGGTGACCTACCGGCAGTTGGACCTCGAGTCCGACATCCTGCCGCCTGGCAAATACGACGTAGTCTTCTCCGCCGGCGCCCTCCATCATGTCAATCGACTCGATTTCTGCGTCGAGCAGCTGCACGCCTCACTTAAGGAAGATGGGCTGCTTGTGTTGAACGAGTACACCGGGCCGTGCCGGTTCCAGTGGGAAGCGCGTCAGCTGAAACTCGTATTCGAGATTTACGGCTTTCTGCCATGGCGGTACCGGTACAACTACCTCGCGAGCGGAACGGTGCCCTATCCACAGAGGCCGGAGATCTGCTCCATGGTCGCTGACGACCCCTCTGAGGCGGTGCGCTCCTCGGAGATGCTGGACGTCGTCGAAAGGTACTTCGAGCGCATCGACAGGCGCAAGATCGGCGGCACCCTGCTGAATCCATTCCTTTCCGGCATCCTCGAGAACTTCGACGAGGAGGACGAACTGGACCGCTCTTTCATATTGCTTGTCGCCATGTTGGAGGAGTCGCTCATTCAGGGCGGCGCCTCTCCCTCGGATTTCGTGGTTGACGTCTATCGAAGGAGGCCGTCACCCGAAGGTGGGGAGCGGGCGAAGGATGCCGACCGGGCGCGGAGCGAGCTGGTATCAGACCAGGAGAGTGCCATCGAGCGAGCACTTGAGGGACTCGGGGAGGTCAGGGAGTCGATGGAGGCGCTCCAGGAGCTGATAGAGGCAATAAGGCGGAAGGCGTTTGATGCAGGGGTTCAAGCTTCGAAGCTGCAGAGGGAGAATGCTTCCCTCAAGACCGGGCTGATCTTCAGCGGAGTCAGGGCTTTGAAGTCGGTTGTCAGAAGGGGAGCTCCAGTCGACGAAGCTGCTCCAGACCTAGAAGCTTTCCGGTCACCATCCTCGCTGGCCCGGGTCGATACCGCATTCAGCATGATGACCCCCGAGACCAGGGCGATTAGACGTTATGTTGAAGGCATCGGCAGAGGAAACGAGATATTCTGGCTCAGATGGCTTCGAGAGGTGGCTGGACTAAACGGCGGCAAGGCCCTGATGGTGGGCCTCGAGCCGAGCTATGCTGAAGTGGCGGTGCGCCTGGGGATCTGCGAGTCAGTGGATTTTGCAGATGTACCGGCACTCAAGGCTGCCTTCAAGACCTCGGCGCAGTATGACATTGTCTTTTTGGACCTGACTTCTGCGTATGAAATCGAAACGATACTTGAACTGATAACCGGATTGCTCGGGGAAGAGGGAATACTCGTCGTAACCGTTCACATGGTCAACAAGCAAAGCGCATCTAACCAGGTAACCGAACGTACCGAAGAATTTGAAAGGGCAGTTGCGAGTGAGTTTATTCTAGAAAGGGTGAAAGGGTTCGGCGCAGTAACAGGCGCGGCACTCGCTGAGGTACTACCGCAGGCACTTCAAAGAGACGAGTTGATGGCGCAGGCCCTGGCCGGCCTGCTCCTTTACTGCGAATTGATCCTTATTGAGCACGGTCTTCTGCCTCATGCGCTGGAACTTCGTATCTACAGAAAAGGTGGCCGCCGCAGCACAGAAGAACCGGAGCCGCATTCGGGTCGCTCGGACGACATAGCCCTGCTTCAGCAGCGCGAGATAGAGAGATTAAAAAGACTTGCCGAAAAAGAGAGGCTCGAGCGGGAGCGCCTGGAGAAGGAGTTACAGGTCGAGGTTCAGAATATTGAGAGGGTGACGGGCGACCTGGAATGGTTGAGGACGGAGCGGCACCTGCTGGAGAAGCGGGGGCCTTTGAAATACGTGAGCATCTTATTGGCTAAACGGCGATGGGCCAGATCCGGCGGGAGTGAGTCTTGAGAATCCTCGGCGCCGTCATTACCCTCCCACTGCTCTTCTTCATCCCGGGGTTTGTCCTGCTGAGAGGCCGCCTTTTCTCCTCAAATGATATGCCATGGATCGAGAAACTCCTGCTGGCTGTCGTCTTGAGCGTCTCGGCGGCATCGCTCATCGCCCTTTTCCTGGCCGAGGTCGGCTACCTGAGGATATGGCTGCTTGACCTCCTCCTCGCCGCGCTGGCGATAGCCGCCCGCCTCATCTTCGGCGGTCAAAAGACTCCTATCTTCTCTCCCAGGCCGGTGCGCTGGGAGATAGTAATCATCATCCTACTCTGTTTGCTTTCCCTGCTCATGTTCTTCCGCCCGGCCGAGTACGTGGCGGGTGAGGGCGACCCCGCGTACTACTTCAACAACGGCTATCACCTCGCCCACACGGGCTCGATGAGCGTTTACGACAAGTCGGTTCCGAAAATGAGCGAGTTCGAGATCGGCTCCTTCTATTACGACGGGATTGCCCAGTTCTTCCCCTTCCACCTGCGAAACCGGAACACCGGGAGGATCCAGCCCCTTCTGTACCATCTTCTGCCCACCTGGATAGCGGTATTCATCGTGCTGTTCGGGACGTGGGGGGGCCTCTACGTTGTACCCCTGTTCGCCCTTCTGGGCATGCTCGCGCTCTTCGCCCTGGCAAAGAGGTTCTCAGGCTTACTTGGAGCCACCATCGCCACACTGCTCGGGATACTATTCTTCCTCCAGGTATGGTTCTCGCGCGCCCCAACCTCCGAGGTCTTCTGCCAGTTGTTCGTGCTTGCCGCCATCCTCTTCTTCTACGAGTTCCTGGCCTCAAAAGACGTCCTCGTCGGCCTGGCGACCGCCGCTTCTGCGACCGCCGCCTCCACCGCGCGTCCCGAGGCCCTCTTGATGGTGATCCCCATGCTGGTCGTGATGGTCGCGCGGATGTTCACCGAAAAGTACCGTGCGGGCGACTACGTCTTCGTGGACGCGCTGCTCGCGGGGCAGGTCTACGTGTTGTTGTACGTCTGGTTGTGCGAACGTCAGTACGTGAGCTCGAATTTTGGCAGGATCATAAGGTTGTTCGGGCGCGAGTCAAACATGAACACGTTCCTCATCGTCTGGGCCCTCCTGATCGGCGCGTCCTTCGTCTTTTTCAACCTGCCGGCTATCAACCGCTATCTGTTAAAGACCGGCAAGAGTCTCTCCACCCGGTTCAAGCGCTATACCACTGCCGTTGATAAGGGCGTGAAGGGAGTACTTTCGCTGGGGATTCTAGCCACCTTCATCTACTTCTACATCGCCCCGAGTGCGTCAAATGCCTCCCAGAAGTTCTTCACTAACACAGCACTTTTTTTCGGAGGGGCGACCGTCTTCATCTTCGTTCTGGGCCTGTGCCTTTTCATCTATAAGCTCGACAGTCTCGGGTCATCTTTTCTCATTGCTGTTTTCGTGATGGCTAACACCCTATTCCTCCAGGAGTCGTCCCTCGCCCTCGGGAATTTCCCCTGGGACTCACGCCGCTTCATGCTGCTGGTGGTGCCGATGTTCATGGTCGGGTTCGGCTACCTGGCTGGAAGGCTCTGGAATACGAGGCGGGTAGAGCTCCGCACGCTTACCATCCTGGCGTCGGCCTGCTTCCTCATCCTTTTCTGCTACTACCTTGCCCCCATCTTCAACCACACGGAATACAAAGGGATAGACCGCCAGCTTACCGCCCTTGCCGGGAAGGTGGACAAGGACGTGGTCATATTTACCAGTGGTTATCTGGGCGAAGTCGTTGGACTGCCCCTGCGGTATCAACATGGTGTCGATGCCCGGAAGATATTCACGCTCTCTGACCCTGTCCGCTTTGCCGAGCTGGTCAAGAAATACGACAAAGAGGGAAAGAAGGTTCTGATGGAGAGAATCGGTATAGCGGCAAATGAACTCCCCTACAACCCTGCCCTCAATGACCTGTTGACCTTCAAGAAAGCCTTCAAGGTACGGTTATCGTTCCCGCGCCTGACCCCCGTCACTTCGGGAAGGTCAAAGAAGACGGTAATCCAGAAAAACGATATCGAGTTCTACACCCTTGAGCCGAAGACAGGTTCGCCTTGAGATAGATCATGTGATATTTTTCAGGCAGTTCTATTGCATGACATTATGGACAGCGAGGTGGAATCCGTTTGAGCAAGGTTCTCATTTTCGGGCACGCGCCCCTTCCGTGGGAAGACCGGACCAGGTCATACGGTCCGGGGACGCGGACCTGGCAGTTCGCGAAGCCGCTTATCGCCGATGGGCATGAGGTCACGATCCTCGCCGCGCGGATACCGTATGTGTACCCCGACGAGGAAAAGGAAGTCACCCGCGGCGAGGAGAACGGGTGTGTCATATACCGCATCGACCAGGACTCCTTCGAGATAGGCGGTATTACCGACAGGCTGATGCAGGAGATCGACCCGGACTGCGTGGTGGGGGCGACCGCGTATCCCTCCTATGTCGCGGTGACCTACGCGGAGGAACGGCCCACGTGGGTCGACGTTTTCGGGAGCTTCCTCTCCGAGGCGCAGGCAAAGGCCGCGGTGTACAACGACAACTCTTTCCTGGAGCACTACGTCCGGATCATCTCGCTGCTTGTCAATCTGGGTGACATGTTCTCTACCGTTTCCGAGCGCCAGAAGTACGAGCTCATCGGACAGCTCGGGGTCGCGGGAAGGCTCGTCGCGGAGACGTTCGGATACGATTTTGTCTGCCCGATTCCTTGTGGAGTAGAGGAGATTTCCTTTCCGGCCGCCGCGGACCCGGCCGGCGGTAAGGGCGCCGACACGTTCGTGGTCCTTTGGAGCGGCGGCTTCAACACCTGGACGGACGTCGCAACGCTCTTCGCGGGCATGGAGAACGCGATGTCGGCTTCCCCCAGGGTCAACTTCGTATCCACCGGCGGGGACATAAAGGGCCACGACGAGAGGACTTACGCCGGGTTCGAGAGGATGGTGGCTGCATCGGCATACCGCGACCGGTTTCACCTCAAGGGATGGGTCAAGAGGAGCGAGGCGCTCTCTTACTACGGTGCGGCGGACGTGAGCATAAACATCGACGCGCGCCACTACGAGGTCACGTTCGGGAGCAGGAACAGGATACTGGAGTGGGCGCTTGCCGGCCTTCCCGCCATATCGACCGACCTCTGCGAGCTGACCGGTGAGCTTTCTCGAGAGGGACTGCTTTTCCCGATACCGGTAGGTGACCCCCGCGCCCTGGCGGACCGGGTCCTCGAGCTTGAGGGTGACCCCGGGAGGCTCAGGCAGGCCGGTGAGAGGCTCAAGGACTTCGTTCTCGAAAAGTATTCGTTCGAGGGGACGACAGTCTGCCTGCGAGATTGGGTCAGGGACCCGGGGCACGCGCCGGACTTCGCGGAGCGCCTGAGGCTTCGCCGCCAGGCGCTTGAAGCAGCCCGGAGGTTGTCCACACCGCCCATAACGCCGGATTCCCCCACTACGAAGAAGATAAGGTTTTACCTGAAGAGCGAAGGGTTCCTTTCAACGTTGAGGAGATCGGTGACGTTCCTCGGCAGGAGGGCCGGACGCTGATGTCTGTTTTCAAGGCCGGCACACGTATAAATGCTCGGACAGTCGATTTTACGGTGGAGAACGTCGCGTCCCGGAGATAGCACTTGAAATTAGCGTACTTCAGCCCGTTGAACCCCATCAAATCGGGCATCTCGGATTACTCGGAAGAGCTTCTCGAATACTTGAGCGGTTTTGGGCGGATAGAGTTGTTCGTGGACGACTACCGGCCCTCGAGCCTGTGGCTTTACGACTATTTCCCGGTCCGCAATTACCGCAGGATCTACGAGAACAACGGGAAGAATGACCACGACATCAACATCTATCACATGGGCAACAACGACAACCACTCCTACATCTACTCGCTCTGCCTCGAATACCCGGGGCTGGTGGTCCTGCACGAGCCGATGCTTCACCACTTTGTCTTCTCCCAGACTGTGGGCAACAACCGGCTCAGGGATTACCTTAGGGAGCTCGATTACTGCTACAAGTCCGAGCGCTCGCAGATAGTCAAGACGACCCTCGAGACCCGCGACGAGAACTCCTGGTACGACTACCCTCTGGTGGACCGCATCGTGGACAGCAGCCTGGGGATAATAGTGCACAGCGAGTTCGCGCGGGGGAAAGTGCTGGATGTCAACCCGGACGCGAAGGTGAGGAAGATACCCCATCACTACGCGCCGCCGCCGGTGAACCACCTGCGCTCCCGCGACGTGGTCCGAGAGATACTCGGGTTCCACCCCGATGATTTCCTCGTGGGCTCGCTCGGGTACATGACGGCGAGCAAACGTATAGACGTCCTGCTCAGGGCCATCGCGTGGGTCAAGGGACAGGGGTACAACATAAAGCTGCTCCTGGTCGGGAAGATGCTGCCGGGCTGCGAGGCGCCGCGCTGGATCGAGCAGCTCGGCCTCGAGGAGAACGCCCTTGTGACGGGCTTCGTGGATACCCGCACCTTCCGCGAGTACTTGAACGTGCCGGATATCTTTGTGGCGCTGCGGCACCCGAGCGCGGGCGAGACGAGCGGCAGCGTGATAAAGATGATGGGGACCGGGAACCCGGTGATGGTCTCAGACCACTACGCGTTCAGCGAGTTCCCGGATGACTGCTGCATCAAGGTGACGACCGGAGATGCCGAAGAGAAGGAGCTCAAGGAGAAGCTCATATATTACATAGAGAACCCGGAGGAGAGGCTGGCCCTCGGGGCCAGGAGCAGGCATCACATACTGACCCGCCATGATATCCAGAACTCCGCAAGGGAATACGTGGAGTTCGCCACGGAGCTGCTGGCCGGTACCTAGGGGTCAGACCACTTTTGTTGCATTCCGGCTCAAGAGACAGGCCTATGCGATATAATGCAACAAAAGTGGTCTGACCCCTTTGAGGGAGGAAGGAGATCAAATGAGTTTAGCCTCGAAGAAAATGAAGATGATAATCAAGAGCAGCGCGTTGGTCCTGGTCGTTTTGATGCTCTTCGTGATGTTTTCGTACAACGGCTGCTTCTCTAGCGGCAAGGGCCTGGGCGAGCGCACGGTGCTCGGGCTCTTCAGCGAGAGCTTCCAGAACAACCTGAAGACGAAGTACCCGCCGTCCGAGTGGCCCTGGGTCCGCAACGTACGCATCTTCCTTACGTGGTCTTCCGTCGAGCTGCAGGGCAAGGGGGTCTACGACTGGAGCGCGGCGGACGCCGAGATAAACTCCGCCTTGAGCCTTGGTGTGAACGGTATACTTCTCACGCTTTCCCTGCCCTGCCCGATATGGGCGTCGAACCCGAACACGCCCGGTGACAACCCGGGCATGGGGCCGCCGAAGAACCTCAAGGACTTTGGGGATTTCTGCACTGCGGTGGCGACGCGCTACAAGGGCATTGTCGATTACTACCAGATACTGCAGGAGCCGGGCTGGGATACCGACTCGCAGGCCGCCAGGCATGGAAAGGTCTACTATGCCGGATATAGCGACTGGTCCTACATGGGGATGCTGAGGGAGGGCTACCAGGCGATAAAGAAAGTCGATCCCGATGCTTACGTGGCTTCCGGCGCGCTGCTGGACGAGATAACTCGTACATCCCAGGCCTTTCGAAACTATGAGATACTGCTCGCCGGGGGCAACCAGGACCTCTCGATGAAGGTCTCCTCGGAGAAGGAGATAGTGGCGGAGCGCCCCATGTACTTCAACTACCATGGCGCCTGGCCGGGCGGTACGGTAGAGCAGGGCGTCAAGGAGCCGCGCACCACCTGGTACCTCGCGGAGGGGGCAACGCACCCGGGGTTCGAGGAGTGGATATGCATTCAGAACCCGGGAGACTCAGACGCAAACGTCATGATCACCTACATGTTCCCCGGTGGTGCCACGCAGAAGCAGGGTCTTACGGTGGGCGCGCATTCGCGGAGCACGGTCGGCGTGAACGACGCCGTTGGCCCCAACAAGGATGTGTCTGCGCACGTCGCTTCGAGCCAGCCGATAGTGGTCGAGCGCCCGATGTATTTCAACTACCACAACAAGTGGACCGGCGGATCGATCTGCGCGGGCGTTCCCGACTTATCGAATAAGTGGTACCTGGCCGAGGGAGCCACCCAGCCGGGGTTCGAGGAATGGATATCGCTAATGAACCCCGGTGCGACCCAGGCGAACGTGCAGATCACCTATATGTTCCCCGGTGGGGTTACCCAGACTCAAGGCGTTACGTTGCCGCCCACCTCCCGGGAGACGATCATGGTTAACGACGTGGTGGGCCCGAACAAGGATGTCTCGGCCACGGTCGAGTCTGATAACCCCATAATCGCCGAGCGGCCCATGTACTTCCTCTACCACAACGCCTGGTCCGGCGGCGATACGCAGTTCGGCGCAACCGCGGCGACTACTTCCTGGTTCCTCTCTGAAGGCACGACCAGGAGCAACAAGGACGACGGCTCCTTCGAGGAGTGGATATCCATACAGAATCCCGGGGATGCCGACGCGTCGGTTGACCTTACGTACATGTTCACGGGCGGGTCCACCCAGCCGGGGAACATAAACGTGCCGGCACATTCGCGGCAGACAATACTCGTGAACGGCGTGGTAGGCCCGGACAAAGACGTCTCAGTCCAGCTTAACTCCAACCAGCCCATAGTTGTCGAGCGCCCGATGTACTTCAGCTATCACGGCAAGGATGACGGGGGAGACGTTGAGCTCGGAAGCCAGGGCGGGAGCAAGACCTGTTACTTCGCGGAAGGCACCACGCGCGAGGGCTTCGAGGAATGGCTGACCCTGCAAAACCCCGGCGATACCGAGGCGCCCACTACTATAACTTTCATGTTTAGCGACGGTACTACCCAGGAAAAAGGCATAACCCTGCCGCCGAAGAGCCGCACGACGGTCGACGTGAATCATTCGGTCAGCCTCGGTACGCAATGTGACGGGGTGGCGCTCCACCCGTACGATTACCCCCAGTGGTGGAGCTGGTACTACAACTACCTCAAGAACATATGCGCCAAGAACGGGGTCCCCGGCCTCGAGATCGTCGTGACGGAGATCGGATGGCCGAACGCCATGCCCCCGAACTTCACTCCCGAGGGCCAGAGGCAGGCCATCGGGGAGGTCGGAGTGGGTGGCCTGATAGGCGCGGGCTGCCGGAAGATATGGATCTTCGAGGACGTGGATATCGCCCCGGGTACCTCCGGGGGCAGCGATTACTACGGCCTCTACAGCTACTATGGAAGCCCGTTCCCCGCCTGGAACGAGTACAAGAAGTGGCAGTCCAAGTTCCCGGACTACGGTAACAAGCCGAGTCACCTGCCCTGGTGACGGAGCGGGATTCATCCGGCAAGAGTGACTCCGATGATGGTTGAGGAGCTGGTCGGCCCATGGCTGAAAGTCCCGCTGTCTCCATAGTCGTTGTTCTGTACAACTCCGCCGGCTGCATCGGACCCTGCATATCCTCGTTGGCTTCACTCGAGTACAGGCCGTTCGAGTTGATAATGGTCGATAACGCCTCATCCGATGATTCAGCAGTACTCGCCCGCGGGTGCGCGCAGAAAGATGGGCTCGATTGCCTCGTCAGCCGCCTGGGGCGAAACCGCGGTTTTGCGGCGGCGACCAACCACGGCATCTTGCTGTCCGGGGGAGAGGTGATTCTGCTCCTGAACCCGGACGCGGAGGTCTACCCGGACACGCTCGGGGCGCTGGTAGAGGCCCTTCGAGAGCCGGAGGTGGGGATCGCCGGGTGCAAGGTCTATTACCCTGACAGGGAGACGCTCCAGCACGCGGGGGGTTTCATAAGGGACAACGGCCTGACCTGGCACTACGGCGTTAACGAAAAGGATGTCGGCCAGTACGATGAGCCGGCGGACGTGTCGTACGTGACAGGCGCCGCGCTCGCCTTGAAGCGGGAGGTTCTGGACCGCGTCGGGCCTCTCGACGCGGGGTACTTCCCCGCCTACTTCGAGGAGACCGATCTGTGCCTGAGGGCCCGCCGCGCGGGGTACCGCGTAGTATATGCGCCGCGGGCGCGCCTGGTCCACCACGAATCCGTGACCGTCGGCAAGTTCACGGAAAGGTATTACTACCTTTACCACAGAAACCGCATACGCTTCATGCTGAAGAACTACTCATGGCGGTTTCTCCTCGACCGCGCATTGCCATTCGAGCAGCGCTGGCTCTCGATGATAGAGCCCGAGGAACAGGCCATACCGCTCAACAAGGCCTACCTCGTCAACATCCTGAACCTGCCGCGAACGCTCGCCGCCCGCAGGCGCGCCGATAAGATACTCTCCGCTCCCCGCATCGAGGACACGGTCAGCGAACTTTGACTTACGGTATTCAAGGCGACCAGGTGAAAAAACATTACCTTATCAGGCGGGAGCGTAACGGTTCTCGGATATCCCGTGCTGGATAAAGTCGCGGATACCCATGAATGACACATCGGTGCCAGGCACCTATGTTGCATTTCACGTTAAACTTGTCCGGAGAGGAGTTTCATGAGCAGGGTGATACTGGCCAGGCACGGCAGGACGGCGTGGCATGCCGAGGGGCGGTACGCGGGGACCGCCGACGTAGAGCTCGACGAGGTCGGGCGGAAGCAGGTGCAGCTCGTCGTCGGCCGGCTTGCCGATGCCGAGATAGAATGCGTCTATTCCAGTCCGCTTTCACGTTGCTTCGAGCTTGCCGGGAGGGTAGCGGAATCTCACGGCCTCGAAGTGACTGTCGATGGGCGCCTGCGCGAGATCGACCTGGGGCGCTGGGACGGGAAAACGTACAGCGAGATCATCGAGAGGGACGGGGAGATCCTGAGGAAATGGACGGCGGACCCGACCTCCGTGACCGTTCCCGGCGGGGAATCGCTTACTGATGTGCAGGAGCGTGCCATGCAGTGGTTCTCGCAGGTGGTGGCGGAGCATCCTGAGGGGACCGTACTGGCGTCGAGCCACGGGGGGCCGATACGCTCGATCCTCGCCGCGGTCATCGGCCTGCCGCTTTCAAAGGTCTTCCGCCTCCAGGTGGACCTCGCCTCGATATCGATCGTTGACTACAAGGGAAAGTACTCGAACCTGGAGCTTCTTAACGAGACGTGCCACCTGGAACGCTCGTGAACGCCCAGGTGCTACAATAGTGAAAGGGAGAGTCGGCCGGGCGGTCGCGGGGCGACAGCCTCGAGGAAAGTCCGGACTCCACAGGGCAGGGTGCTGGATAACGTCCAGGCGGGGAGACCCGACGGATAGCGCCACAGAAAAGAAAAGACCCGCCGCCTTCGCGCGAGCGGGTTAAGCTGAAACGGTGGTGTAAGAGACCACCAGCGGCCCGGTGACGGGCCGGCTTGGCAAGCCCCACCCGGAGCGATGCCAAATAGGGGAGTATGCGGTGGCCCGCCGTTTTGACTCCCGGGTAGGCAGCTAGAGGCCCGCGGCAACGCGGGTCCCAGATAGATGGCCGCCGCCGTCCGCTCCAGGGCGGCACAGAATCCGGCTTACAGGCCGGCTTCTCCCTTTGCCTTTTACCCAGGTGGCCCTGTGCCCGTTATGTCGGTGCGGGCCCCTATCCGCTGGAGGATGATGCTCTCCGTGTCGACCGCGACCGCGAGAAAGAGCCCGCCGAGGGCAAGGATGGCCGCCGCCTTCTTCATGCGCCTTTTATGTCGGTTTGCGGTATTCACTTTATCGTTCGACCGGGCCTTCGTTTTTAGGGCCCAACCCTTTTGCCAGGAAGTGGACGGGATGGACCGGCGGTCGTTATATAATCTAATACGTACTATATGGAGGTTGAGCCGGCTCGAGTCCAGGAGGGGCTATATGAGGAAGTGCAGACCCTTTATCGCGTGCGCCGTGACCTTGATGGTTACAGTCGTCCTCGCCGCGGCGGGGTGCGGCGGAAAGAGTGTCAAAGTCGAGTTCACGCAGTCCGAGCGGAATCCGGTGATCATCTATCAAAGGACGCAGGCCCTTCCTCCCGTTTACGACGCCGGAAGGCCGGACCTCATCATCTACGGGAATGGCACGGCCTTCCGCACGACGGGACTGATGGACATAAAGCGCGGCGGTTTCAGCCACGAGGAACTGAAGAAACTGCTGACCTCGATCGTCGAGAAAGGTTTCTTTGAGCTGAGCTCGAAAGGCGAGAAACCACCCCTGGGCGGAGACACTGACCACGTGACCGTGATCCTGAAGAACAAGTCCAAGAACGTTTCGGCGGGAGCCGCGACGGCTATCAGCCCTTTCAAAGATATAGTCGAGCAGCTAAGGGACCTGAAGATACCGAAGGAGCAGGAGTATACTCCCGACAACCTCGTTTTATACTCGAGCGTCTTCCAAGGCGCCCCGCCTGAAGGCGCTACGGTCCTCGACTGGAAGCTGGACCCGAAGCCACTCGAGGCCTCGTCGCAAGCGAAGGCACCCGGTGCCGGCGTTTCAGGGGCCGAGGCGCAGGCCGTCTGGAACGCGCTCAAGCAGGCTTCCGGGTCGCCCGACTATGTCTACTGGAGGGCTGGAAACAAGATCTACGCCCGGGTCATCGCGGTCCCGCAGTTCCCTATGCCCGGGGTCTAGGCTGGTATCCATGAGTGGGAAAAAGCCGACCGCGAAGGTAGCGCACTTTACCGACGTGCCTGCCGATGAGTTCGGAGACGAGGCACCCGGCGTTTCGATCCGCCTTTTGATTGACGCCGAGCACGACGGCGCCCCCGTGTACGTCCTGCGCATGATAGAGGTCGCCCCGGGCTGCAGGACCCCGGACCACAGCCATCCTTTCGAGCACGAGAACTTCGTGGTCGAGGGAACGGGGGAGGTTATGATCGAGGGCGGGCGGCACCCGGTGGCGCCCGGTGACGTGGTCTTCGTCCCACCGGGCGTTCAGCACACTTACAGGAACACCGGGGAAGGCACCTTCAGGTTCCTCTGCGGTATCCCGGTATCGAGGCCCTGCTAAAAGCACGCGCCTCAGGTCGTGTCCAGCCAGGCCCGGATGCGCCGGCCGTATTCGGGACCGGCGATTATCGACACATCGTTGTGCCCCGCGCCGGCGACCAGGAATAACTCCTTCGGTTCACCGGCGGCCTCGAACAGCGTGCGACCCTCCTCGACGGGGATCAGGGCGTCAACATCTCCATGGATGACCATGACGGGGCAGTCTATTTCCCCGAGTTTCTCAAGCGAGCTGTAGGCATCGGCATCCGGTGTGTACCCCCGGATGAAGGGGAACAGGTGTCTAGCCACCGAGGCAAGGGAGGTAAAGGTCGATTCCAGTATGAGCGCCTTCAGGCCCCTTCCGCGGCAGATATCGCACGCGACCGCGCCTCCCAGCGATTTTCCGAAGACGATTGTATCGCCCTCTGCGAATCCCTTGCCCGCCAGCCAGTCGAGCGCCGCGCGTCCGTCCAGGTAAAGGCCCTCTTCTTGGGGCGTTCCCTCGCTCTTTCCGTAACCGCGGTAGTCGATCAAGAGCATCGCGCACTCTAATGGCGCCAGTTCCTGGTGTACGAGCGACCAGGAGTAGACTTCCTGCGCGTTTCCGTGGAGGAAAAGGGCCGCCGGCCGGTCCCCCGGTCCGGGCCACCACAGGCCGTGTATGCGTACGCCGTCGGCGGTGTCGAGCCACACTTCTGTCGCCCCTGACGCCCACGGCGGAGGGGGCATGTCGAGGGGTATGGGGTCGGGGTAGTAAAGGAACCGTTCAGCGATCTCGTCGGCCATGGACACCTCCGGCAATTCGTGAATGAATACCAATAAACCCGCTTCGATTATATAATCATACAAACGGCTGGTCGTGGAGCCCGGAGGCTCCCTTCGGTTCGGCAGGGGGGATTTCTTGACTGACGGGCGTATAGAAAAACTAGAAGAGCGAAAAAGAGAGTTCGTTGTAATACCGGGGAAGTGTGAGCCTGATGAAGCTCTGGTACGGGAGGCTATCACCTCCCCTGATGCTCTGGAGGAGCTCTGCGACCTCTACGTCCCCCGGATTTACAACTTTGTGCTGAAGAGGGTAGGGAAGGTACAGGACGCGGAAGATATAACCTCGACGGTCTTCGAGAAGGTCCTCCTGAAACTGGAGTCCTTCGACAGCAGGAAGGCGTCTTTCTCTACCTGGATATACAGGATATCGATTAACAGCGTGACGGATTACTACCGGGGCCGCGCAAGGAGGAGGGAAACCTCGCTGGAGGACTCCGGCTTGGAGGTCTTGCCGGGCGGCGATAGCGGGGTAGAGCGGCTTGGAAGGTACCTGGCAGTTTTGGACCTCCTGGACGGACTTCCGTCCAAGTACCAGGAGGCGCTCACGCTCAGGTATTTTGGCGGGCTCAAGGTCCTGGAGGTCGCGGAATTGCTCGGCATAAGCGAGACGGCGGCCTCGAAGAGGATCCTGCGCGGCCTGGAAGAGCTTCGAAGGGCTGCCCTGACCGGGGTGCTCGAGGGGCTGTTGTGAGAAAGGATCAGGGGTTAAAGGTTGCCCTGCGGAAAATGGAGAGTGCACAGGCGAATAAAGTATGCAGAGGGCGTTGACTCGGGTCATCCTGTGGCCGAGGCGATACGCGAGCTCCGCCCGCCCGACAGCGAGATGAGCCCCGAGGCCCGCGAGCGGATGATGGACCGCCTCTTCTTCGTCCAGAGGAGCATGGCGCCGGGGAAGGAAAAACGCGGTGCCCGCAGGTGGAGGTACGCGCTTGTTCCCGCCGCCGCGCTCAGCCTGCTGGCCGTACTTCTCTTTGTCATCCTTTTCTCCGCCGGGCAAAAGAGCGTGCCGCAGAGACGTTTCGCCCGCCTTGCGGACCGCGATGGCTATATCGAGGTCCGCCAGCCTGGAGAAGGCTGGCACAGGGTGGAGGAAGGTGAAAGGCTCGAGGTCGGCTGCCGTATTAGAAGCGGGCCCCGGTCTTATGCGTCTGTGGCGTTTCCCGAGGGAAGCGCCATGAGGCTGACGGATGGCTCCGAGGCCCGCATCAAGAGCCTCGGAGCGCGCTCGGTCGCGGTGGAGCACATGGAGGGCGGCACCTATCACCGCGTGCGAAAGGGGACCGGGTACACGGTCGTCAACGCTGACGTCTCCCTTCGCGCGCTCGGGACCGCATTCAACGTCGAGAACCGCGTGCCGAAGCAGCTCGAGATAGTCACCGTTGAGAACGCGGTCGAGGTCGAGGTCGGCAGTCACGAGCCGATAAAGGTCTCGCAGGGCGAGGTCATGGTGATCGCCATGACCGGGGAGAAGAAGGCGGAGATGCAGCCCGTCTCGAGGGAGAGGCTTGAGGAAGAGAGGCTGTACACGAGCGCGAAGAAGGACGCTCAAGCAGGGAACTCGACGGGGATATACCAAGAGCTTGATGTCACCATGGACCAGAAGCCGCCCGGGGAGCCCCAGCCGCCGTCTCCCGCATCGAAGCTGGTCATAAGCCTGGGGGCTGTCGCTTCGGAGACCGGCGTGTCGCTCAACTGGGGAGTGTCGGGAGAGGGCGACTACGACGCGCTCGTGCTTCTCAGGTCCGAGACATCGACGCCCTCCTTACCGGCCGACGAGATAGCCAGGTATTCGGATATCTCTATGACCTCCGCGACGGACAACAGCCTCTTGCAGGAGCATACATACCAGTACCGGCTGGCCGCGATAAAAGGGTCCTCAGCACTCGCCTACAGCAACACCGTAGTAGTCACTATCCCGAAGCCGCAGCCAAAGCCGGAGCCGGCATCCGTGAGCCTTGCTGCCAGGGCTTCGTACAACGGAGTTCTCCTCGAATGGAGCGTGGCGGGCGCGAACAAGTTCGGCGGCTTTGTGGTGGAGAGGTACGTCGAGAAGGCGCCGTCCGGTTCGGCGACTCCCCCGGGGAGCTCGAGCGTAAAGAGAATCGTGAGCAGTGACGTCCTCTACTCGTACATGGACAGCTCGGTAGCCGCCGGGCACACCTACTCCTACCGCGTTGGCCTCTTGGTGGACGGCGCAGTGATGGTCTACTCCAGGGCCGTTTCCGTTGAGGTACCCGCGAAGTAAAGGCCCTTTTTGCTCTGAACCGTTACGGGCATCCGTCCCGAACCTATTGAGTATGTAATCAGAGATGGTACCGGATCCTTTGGGGTTGCGCCGTGGAGTCGTATGTAGCTTTCTTAAAAGACATCGACCTCGCTGACCTTCCTCAGGTCGGTGGAAAGGCCGCCAACCTCGGGCATCTTACGGGCGCGGGATATCGTGTCCCCGACGGCTTCTGCGTGAAGGCTGACGCCTTTGACTTTCACATGCGAGAGAACGGCCTGAGGGAGCGCATGCAGGAGATCCTGGGCTCGCTTGATTTCGACGACCTTGACTCCGTCGAAGAGGGCATGGCAATGGTGAGGGAGCTCTTTGAGTCCTGCGAGGTCCCCGGGCCGGTGGAAAGGCAGCTTTGCGAAGCCTATCGGCACCTGGTCGCGGGGGACAGCGAAGGGACCTTCGTGGCCGTGCGTTCATCCGTCGGGACGAGGGACCTCTCCGCAACCTCTTTCCCGGGCCATATGGACACCTATCACAACGTGCTGGGCGAGGACGAGGTCGTGCGGCTCGTCAGGAAGTGCTGGGCATCGGCTTTCAGCTACAGGGCGGCCGTAAACCGACATGCCCGCGGGATCGAACACTTCGACGTGTTCGTGGCGCCGCTCGTCCAGCTGATGGTCCCGGCGGATTCTGCGGGCGTCATTTTCACAGCCAATCCAATGAACAACCGCACAGATCAGGTGGTCATAAACGCCTGCTTCGGTCTGGGTGAGGGCGTCGTCTCCGGGGAGGTAAACGCTGATCACTACGTCTTGGACCGCGGCTCGCTCGAGATAATCACGCGCGAGATCGGTGACAAGAAGGTGAAATTTGTTTTGGATGAGGCGGCTGGCAGTGGGATATGCAGAGTGCCCCTGGAGCCCCCCGAGTGCACCAGTGCCTGTCTTCCTGAAGAGCAGGTGCGCGAACTCGTAGGAGAGGCGGTCCGGGTGGAGAATAGTTACGGTTGTCCCCAGGATGTCGAGTGGGCTTACTATGATGGGAAACTATACCTGTTACAGTCGCGGGCGATAACCGCGTTAGGTGAGAGTGCGGACGCCGGGGAGTGGGTATCGGAGTTCGACACCAGGGTGGACCCGCGCTATCCCTACTACACGCTCTCCAACATCAGCGAGGTGCTTTGCGGGGTGCTGACCCCTCTGACTATCGCGGGGATCGACCATCTCGACTACGGCTTCGTGAAGACGAACCACGACTTCGGGTTAATGAAAGGTGTGGAGCCTGACAGCGAGTACACCTTTCTCGGGATCTTTTACGGGCAGGCGCACCTCAACCTGTCGGTCGTCAAGGCACTCACACGCAAGCTTCCCGGGGCTTCCGCGCAGGAGTTCGAGAGGATGGTTCCCAAATGCGACGAGGATTGGGACGACGGGACTTTCCGCCCGACCCCGCGCGCCCTGTTGAGCCTGGCGGGACCGCTCGTGCGCATCCCATACAAGATGATCAGGACCCCGAAGGAGGTGACCGACATACGCCGCAGGCTCGAGAAGAGGGTTGCCGAGGGTCAGCGGATGGACCCGGAGAACATGTCCTATACCGCTTACCTGGAGTGGATGGACAAGAGCCGGGAATACCGCTCCCCGGTCATTGCCCTGCACATAACCGCCTCGCAGTTCGCCGTCGTCTTCCACGACTTCCTGCGCAAGGTGACGGAGCGGTGGCTCGATGACCCGCACGGGGCGCTCGCGTCCCGCCTGGTCACCGGTCTTCAGAATATCGAGAGCGCGCAGCCCGGCGTGGGGATCTGGGACCTGTCAAGGAAGGTGTTTGGCTTTGAAACTCTCGAGCGGATATTCACGGAGAACGAACCGGGCGAGATACTCAAGGTGCTCGAGGCCGACCCGTCGCCCGACGCGAGCGATTTCCTCCGCTCACTTGGCACCTTCATGGAGAAGTTCGGCTACATGAGCGTCTTCGAGGCGGAGCTCATGCTTCCCAACTGGGAGGACGACCCGTCCTACGTGTTCGCCATGATAAAGAACTACCTTGAGGCCGAACCGGGGTTCGACCCGAGGGAGCTCTCACTCCGGCAGGAGAACGAGCGCGGGGAGACATGCGAGGAGACGATGCGCAGGCTCAAGGGGCCGAAGCGCTGGCTCTTAAACCGGCTTCTCTCCCTTACCCAGAGGTACATAGCGCTGCGCGAGTACACGAAGGCGACCCTTATCATCGGGGTCGCGCAGACAAAGAGGGAGTATCACGCACTGGCCGGGCGTTTTGCGGCAGACGGCGTGATAGCGAGGCCTGATGACCTGTTCTTCCTGACCAACATGGAGGTCGAAGCCCTGGCGAGAGGAGAGGGCAAGGACCTGGCGGTCGACGAGCTGGTGGCCAGGCGAAGGCGCGAGTACGAGCGGAACAAGAGCATAGTGCTCCCGGAGTACAGCAAGGGAAAGCCGAGGCCCCTCTCGAAAGGGGAACTTGGGCTTGAAAGCGACGTTGAGGTGCTAACGGGCATACCGGTGAGCCCCGGCAGGGTGACCGGGGCCGCCAGGGTGATAACGGACTCGCGCCGCTCGTCCGAGATCAGACCCGGCGAGATACTGGTGGCGCCCGTCACGGACGCTGCCTGGACACCGTTGTTCCTGACGGCCGGCGCCATCGTGGTCGATGTAGGCGGGCCGCTCTCGCACGGTTCCATCGTGGCGAGGGAGTACGGCATACCCGGCGTCCTCAACGTCGGTGTGGCCACGAAGCTCGTAAAGACGGGGCAGACGATCACGGTCGACGGCGACGAGGGGAAGGTGTATCTTCACGCTCTGGAGGGGGCTGATGCCTGAAGTGGAAGCGCGAGAGTTCAAGACCGGCGAAAGGCTCAAGGTGAAGATGCTTGGCGCACTTTACTCCGCCTACAAGAAAGCCGGGGGTGACGCCAGGCCGCTCGGGTCCGATGCAGAGTCCCTGCACCCTGCGAAGGGAGACTTCGATTACAACGAGAGTTACTACTTCAATTTCATCGAGGGCAGTGGCATCGGAGGCTATACCCGCATCGGGTTCCTTCCCAACCAGGAGGCCGATACCGGAGTGATGATGCTTTTCGCGGGTGGCAGCCGCCTGCTGGCGACACACCAGGGGGGCCGTGTATCCGCCGGAGACGAATGTCTATCGATTGGCCTTATTGAGTACGGTCGTTTGATTCCTCTTTCGAGGTGGAGGCTATCGTTCAAGGGCCGGATGATAGACGTTCCCGACTCGAGGATGCTCCCGGGGGTGGACCCTGACAAATTGGACTACGAGGATGTAGAGGTTGACCTCACCTTCGAGGGGCTGGCGCCGCCTTTCAACTTCAAGAACGCCGACCCTGCAGCTGTAGCGGAGATGCTTGTCTCCGCGCGCACGCGCTTCTCGGACATGAGAAAGGTCTCGCGTATATCAACCGAGCACTACGAGCAGGCCGGACGCTGCTCCGGCGCCATCAAGATCGGAGACAGGGAGATCCCTTTTGCGGGAAGCGGCCACCGCGACCACTCCTGGGGGGTGAGGGACTGGTCGGCGCCGCGCCTCTGGACCTGGCTCACCTGCCAGTTCGGTGACGAGCTCGCTTTCAACCTGAGCCGCGTCGCCATCGACAGCGTGGACATCTTCAACGGTTTCCTCGTGCGCGGCGGCAGGAACTATCCTGTGCGAAGGGCGGAGCTTTCCACCGAGTTCGAAGAGAACGGCCGAACCCAGAAGAAGATGCGCTTTACGATGGAGGACTCGGGGGGCTTCACGATAGATGTTACCGGCGACGTCCGTACGGTCATCCCGCTGGACCTTCGCTCGCGGGGCCACTCGACGCTCGTTAACGAAGCCCTGGCCGAGTACCGCTGGGGAGAGAAGGTGGCCTACGGGATAGCAGAATACCTTCACCAGGTAGGCTAGCCACTAACTGCTGATGCGCCAATTCCCGTCCTGCTTGACGAGGTTTACCTGCTTCGGCAGTGGAAAAGGCCTGGCGTGCAGCAGGATGTCGAACTCGGTGGTGTCGTCCTTTCTCTTCACCTCGACGACGAACTTCGTTATCTCGACGGTCGCCGTTGAATCATCGGCGTTTAATGTCCTGGAATCGAATTCCTTGAGTGTGACCTGCCCCTGGTGGCTGTACGGTGTCATGACCCCCTCGATAGTGCCGACAAGCGGAGCCCCCAGGACCGCGAGTGGCTGCGCTGCTTCGTAGTCGCCCTCGGCGGCAAGGCGGCATAACTCCTGCACGACGCCCCGGGGCGTGTCGAGTGATGGCGCGCCCTTCTTGTGCAGGAACCCGAAGTAGACTGCCGCCGCGATCACCGCCGCAACGACGAGGAACGCCAAGGCCACCATGATGACTTTCGCCGGCTCCCCCGGTTCTCGGTCCGGGGCGACACGGCGACCGGCGGGGCTTTCTCCGTGATTCTCAGGCCGAAGGGGTCCTCGGCGGTCTGTACGCCGGCCCCGGAAACGGACGTTGGCTCGGGGCCTTTGAAGCCTCCTATCAGCTTATCTTCGAGGACGACATGCTCCGGCGTGACCTCGGTCTCTGTCCCGGGCCGGACGGTCTGGTCGGCAAGCGCGGAGATGTCGGTTACCGCGACCTCCGGCGGTTGCTCTTCCGGTTCAACGGCCGGGGCCGTTCTCTCTACGGGGCTGCCGCACCTGGGACACGCGAGAGCACCCTGTTCGACTTCCTCGCCGCAGAACCCGCATATAATGGGGTCATGTCTTGTTTTATGCTTTTTCACGGAATCGTCCGGTTTGTCGGTCATAAAAGCATAAAACAAGACATGACCTCCTACCTGGGCATGCAGAAGTACTCGGACTGCTCGGCCACGATGGGCCTGTCGGTGTGGATCTCCACCGCGTTGCCCGTCCATTCAACCCCGGGGATGTCATCCACGTGGACCGTGGCCCTCGACTTTGGCGGGACGCTGCACTCGTAACGCACGTCCGAGCCGTTCTCGACGTGGAAGGTTATGCCTGCCGCGGCTCCCTGGTCTCCGGGGTTGAACAGGAGAAGGTACTCGTCGAAAGTCCCGCCCGTGTATCCCTCGGAGAAGTACCAGGCCGTCGAGGTCGCGCTTATCCCGTTCGAGACGTGGCCTCCGCGCCGCGAGTCCCGGTTGATGTACATAGTGCGCTCGACCACTATGTCCCGGTCGGAGGAAACCTCGGCCGCCGCGTTGACGCTGGCGAGTGCGGGTATGGAGTTGACGTGAATGGTCGTCCTGGAGTACGGGGCTACCTGGAAGTGGAAGCCGTACGGTCCCGTTTCGGGATAGAACCCTGCTGTGACGTTCGCGGTCTCGCCTCCGGGGTTCAGGACCAGCACGTACTCGTCGAAGTAGTTCTGGGTCGACCCCTCAGCCAGGTACCATGTCTTCGATGGCTTGTCTATCCCGAGAGCGCAGTCGCCGCCGTTGACGCCGTTCGGTATTCCCATCGAGAAGTAGATGGTCCGCTGCGCGACAATGGGTAACTCGGATGCGACCGCCATGGAGACGGACCGGTTGGGAACCACCGCGTTCACAAGTATCGTCCCCCTGAACAGCGGCGGCACGTCGAACCTCTGGACGACCGGCGCTCCGCCTTCCAGGAAGTAGGTCACGATAGTCGGCGAGGCCTTCTCGTTGGGGTTGAAAAGGAGGAGGTAAGTGTCGAACATGTTGCCCGTATAGCCTTCGGCGAAGTACCACTCCTTTGAGGGCGCGCTCGCGCCCAGGCTCGAGTGGCCCCCCCGCCTGCCGCCGTAATCGAAGTACTCGGTCTGCGCTGCGACTATCTCGCCGTCCGCCTCGATCTTCGTCGCCTGCCCGTTAGGGGCAAGGCCTGCGACCCCGTTGACGAAGACCGTGAACCTTCCGCCCGCGGCTATTCGGTAATTCTCGGTGACCGGGCTCGCGCCTTCCGGGTAGTAAGTGGTCAGCGCGTTGACGTCGACCGAACCGGGGTTGAAAAACGTCAGATAGTCGCGGAACTCACCACCCGTATAACCTTCGGCGAAGTACCATGTGCGCGAGGGCTTGCTCGCTCCTGCCGAGCAGCTCGCCCCGGCGAAGGGCAGTCTCGAATAAGGGTTGGGTATAACCGTGAGCGGCGTCCCGTCCGGCGCCCAGTAGTACGGCCAGTACGCTTCCAGGGGATGGAGCCTGATGCAGCCGTGGGACCGCGGGGTTACCCCGAGGTTCTCCTCGTACTCGCCCAGGTAGCTCGGCCAGGCGTGCATTCCGTAGTTGGGCTTCCAGTCCATCCAGTAGTTGCAGCCGCTGACGGTACCGCGGTGGTCGAGGATCCTGTAGTTACCTGTCGGGGTGCCTGAAGCGCCTGTGCTGCAGCGCAGGATATTGACTATGACACCGTTCTCGAAAAAGTAAACCCGCTGGTCGGCAAGCGATACGATGATGCTCTTCCCGACGGCGGATGTTCGCATGTATCGTTCCGTCGTGACCTTTATTGGTGGGCCCTGCAGGCCCTCACGCCACTTGTCGTCCAACGCTGAGACCCGGTAGTAGTACGTGCGGCCCCCTACCGCTGTGTCATCCAGGAAGAAGGGAAACTCCGATAACGTGCCGGCCGAGACTCCCCCCACGCAGATGTAGGGGCCTTCCGCGCCCTCTGACCGGTAGACGCGGTAGCCGGCGCAGTCGGGCCGGTGGTTCCAGGAAAGGGTTACGCGAAGCCCGAGGTCCTCCTCGCGCTGGAAGACCTCGAGGCCGGCGGGAGGCTCGGGGCCACTTGCTCCCGCCGCCCAGGCAAAACCGGTAAGAGTAAGGAGAAGAATCATCGAGATGGTAATCGGGAAAATGAGTAGCGCCCTGCGCCTTGACACGGTATGGATGAAGGACAAGCGCATCACCCCGGTAAAAATACGCTTCTTTTCGACTTACCTGACACATTATAATATCGAAAAGAGTCCGGAAAGACTTTAACATTTATCAATCCGAGTTCTTAGCACGGCCTCTCGGGCCGGTATACAACAACCGGGCTGAGAGGCCGGCCTAAAAGCTCGGTCTAAGAAGTTATCAGTCAAAGGGGGTAGCTGTATGCGGTTCGAGGTGACTCAAATCAAGTCGATGATCGTGAATGCCTACCTTTTGACCGGTGAACACGTGGCGCTGGTGGATACTCTCGACGGAATGGGATACGGGAAGATACAGAAGGCCCTGCGTGGCAAGGGCCTTGAAGTCTCGGACGTGGAATTCATACTTATCACCCACCACCACTCCGACCATGCGAAGAACGCGGCGAAGATAAAGAGGCTCTCCGGTGCGACCCTGATAGCGGGGGCCCAGGACGCGCCTGTCATAGAGGGGACCGAGCTTAACCCATCCCCCAGCCACATCAACAGGCTCGGCAGGTTCATGGACAAGCTGCCGAGGTCGCTGCTTGAGTCGTACCAGTCTTACGAGCGGGTCGGGGTGGACCGGAAGGCCGCAGGCGGCGAACTTATCCAAGAGCTCGGGCTCGAGGTGGTAGCAGTCCCGGGGCACACCTCCGGCGGCGTGTGTTTCCTGGACCGCGAGGGAAGGCGCGCGTTTATCGGGGACATGGTCTCCTACTTTAGAGGAAAACCCGGTATGCCCTCCCTTTCCTTCAGCGAAGGCCTGGATAAGATAAAGACGTCGCAGGAGTTGCTTGCGGGACTCGGCCTGGACATCGCTTACCCGGGGCACGGTAATATCATCCAGCCGGATGCCTCCCGGGTCATAGCGGACTACGTGGAGAAGCAGAAGGCGAAGGGTGTCTACGGTTCATGAGGGGTATTGCCCCCCGCTTTCTCCAGGGATTCGAGGACCTCTCTGTCGGTCAGGTCATGGAAGTCGCGGTAGAAGCTTGCCACGGCGAACGAGTAGGTCCTGGCGACGTGGATGCAAATGAGGTTGTCAACCATGGGCTCGATCCTGCGGGCGGTATCCGCGGGGCTAACCGGTACGGCCACCGTTATCGAGGCCGCCGTCTGCTTCTTAGCCATCTCCACCGCCGCGATCATCGTGTAGCCCGTCGCGAGGCCGTCGTCCGTCAGTATCACGTTCTTGCCCTTGATCGCCGCGGCGGGCCGGCCACCCCGGTAGACCTCCTCCCTTCTCTGTACCTCGGCGAGGACCCGTTCGGCTATTGAATCGATCTCTTCACGCGATAGCCCGAGCCTGGCCACGAGACCGTCGTTGAGGACAAGGCTGCCGTCCGGAGCGATGGCGCCGAAGCCCATCTCGGGGCTCGAGGGTATCGGCAGTTTCCTCGCGGTGACGACGTCAAGTGGCGCATCCAGCTTGACTGAGATGGGATATCCAACGGGTATGCCGCCGCGGGCGATACCGAGGACTACGGCCTCGCCCGCCGGAGCATCGATAAGCCCGGTCAGCTTCAGGCCGGCGTCCTCGCGGTCCTCGAAGAGCACACCGCCAATCAGGTTCATCGCGAACTACCTGGCGTAAAGCCTGGAAAGCTCTACGGTCTTCTTGTACTTGTCCACCTGGCGCTTCCTCTCGGCTTTGTCCCAGCCGAGCAGGTCCCCCATCATGTTCGCCACGTCCGGCGCCGCGGAGAGGCCCTGGTCCGGCGCGTAGTAGAAGATCTCGGTCCGCCTCACCATGAAGTCGTCCAGTGTCTTTGCCATCTCTCCCTCGACGGCGAAACGCACCTGCGCCTTGATGTACGGTATATCGGGGCTGAGCCGGTCGGCGAGCGTGCCGTCCTCGTCCACAAGGGACAGGACGCCAAGCGCGTATGAGCCCTGCTTGAGTAGCCCGAAGAGCACGTCGTCGTCGAACTTCACCTGTGCCGCGAGCGCGCGGACACGCGCCTCCGTTCCCGGTTCAGGCGTGCCGATTATCGGGTTGTTCATCGTCCTGCAGGGGTCCTTCGCCTTTATCCTGAATCCCTTGAGGAGCATTCGCGCGGCCATGTCCACCATCTCCTCGGCCATCGACCGGGCGGTGGTGAGCTTTCCGCCGGCTATGGTGATGAGGCCGGAGCGGCCCTGGTAGATGCGGTGTTCGCGGGAGACCTTGCTTTCCGCGACATCCTCGCCGCCTTCCGTCATCGCGAGCGGCCGCAGACCGGCATAGGTGCTGACGATATCGCCCATGTCCAGGTGGGCGCGCGGCAGCGAGTAGTTGGCGGCCTCGAGCATGTACTCCGCGTCCTCACGGGTGGTGAAGGGGTTGTCGAGGTCCTCGTGGTAGTAGGTGTCGGTCGTGCCGATTAGCGTGAAATGTCCTCGCGGGACCACAAACATCATGCGCTTGTCGGTGGGGGATACTATCGGCAGGGCGTACTTCGTCCTCGCGCGGTCGCGCGGCACGACCAGGTGGGCGCCCTTGGTGAGCTGTAGCTTCGAGGGGGCACCCGGCTCATCGAGATCGCAAACGACGTCGTCCCAGGCTCCCGCCGCGTTGAGAACGACCCGGGACTCGACCTCGAACTCCTCCCCGGTCAGGTTGTCGCGCACCCGTGCGCCGCAGACCCGGTCCCCGCTTTTTAACAGCTCGATCACCTCGACATAGTTCGCGCAGTCCGCCCCGGCGTCGATCGCCGAGAGGGCGAACGCAAGGGTAAGCCTGCCGTCGTCGGTGGAGCAGTCGTAGAAGACGCCGATCGCCTTCAGCCGTTCCTCGTCCAGGCCTTCCTCGAGCTCGAGCGCTTTCTTACCGAGGTACATCTTATGGTTCTCGACGTTCCTGAAAAGCGCCATTATGTCGTAGAGCCATAGGCCCATCCCTATCATGAAGATGCCGTTCTTGTCTCCCTTGTAGATGGGGAAGGTGAAGGCCTGCGGGTAGACGAGGTGCGGCGCGTTCAAGAGGAGCTGCCTCCTCTCACGGCAGGCCTCGAACACCAGGTGGAACTCGAACATCTCCAGGTAGCGTATACCCCCGTGTATCATCTTTGAGGAGCGGCTGCTGGTGCCGAACGCCCAGTCATTCTTATCCACGCAGGCGGTCGTGAAGCCCCTCAGCGCCGAGTCCCGGGCCACGCAGGTGCCGGTTATGCCGCCCCCGATGACGAGGACGTCATAACCTTTCGATTTGAGCTTCGATATCATCTCTTCCCTTGAGGGTCCCATGTTGTCCTTGCACCTCCGGTTGATTACATGCGCAGCAGTATGCATGATTCGCGTGCGTTTTTACGACGATTAATCATATCTCATTTCAATTGCTACATCCCTGCCAACTGTCGGACGTGATAGGATTTTCAAACAATGAGATACGGAAGACATCCATGGAAATGACGCCCAGAGAGAGGTTCCTCGCGACCGTCGCGTTCGAGCCGGTTGACAGGCCGTACCGGCAGGAGACGATCGGTTACTGGACCGAGACGGTTGAGCGGTGGCGCAGGGAGGGGTTACCCCCGGAGATAGATAACGAACTGGCGGCGCTGCTCTATTTCGGCATCGACAAGCGCGCGCTCTTCACCGACCGCGAGACGATAAAGGCCGAGGTCATGCGGGTCGTTCCACCCATGCTCGAGCATGGCGGTTATATGCCGAGCATCGATCACGCCGTGCCGCCGGACGTCTCCCTGGAGGACTGGAAGTACTTCGTTGAGCTTGGACGCGACAAAGGTGAGCGCTGTTGCAGATAGATCTTCATATACACACCAATGTGTCTTCACCCTGCAGCCTGATTGAACCGGGGATGATGGTTGAGAGAGCCCTCGAGATAGGGCTCGACGGCGTCTGCGTCACCGAGCACGACGAGATAGAGGGTGCGGAGGTGGCGCGAGAGCTCGGGCAGAAGTACGGCCTCTCCGTCTTCCGCGGGATCGAGATATACACCGATTTCGGTGACATGCTCGTATACGGCCTCTACCGGGACGCGCCTGCCTGGAAGACGCCGTTTGATGACCTGCTAGCGATGTGCCGGGAGGCGGGCGCCGTCATTGTCCCCGCGCACTCTTGCCGCGTTACGGGCGAGCTCGAGCGGCTTTACGGGTGGAAACGGGCCGAGTACATGTTGAGGAACGTGACCGCGATCGAGACGCACAACGGCGGCTGCTCGCCCGACGGCAACCGCGCTGCCCTCGAGCTCACGAAGAGATACGGCCTTCCCGGCATCGGCGGGAGCGACGCACACCACCTGTTCCAGGTCGGCAGGTGCCTCACCGTCTTCGACGACGAGGTCACATCTGACGAAGAGCTTGTCGCCGCCCTGAAGACAGGCCGCTACCGGGGTGTTTATCCAGACGAATGTGAAGGTAGCCCCCGGTAAGAAACACTTGCGGTTCGATTATTGTAGTGGGTGCCCGGGAGGATGGTCATCCCCGCAATGGGGGGAGGCCGCGGACCACCGGAATTCCAGGGGCATTCGGCACCTCCCGTTGTTGCGTTTTTTCTACTAAAGTCTCACTGTACTTGCTCGGACCCCCGGGCCCTTGAAACCGCTTGACGCCATTTTTCGTATACTAAACAATGGAGCCTTAATTCCGGTCGGTTTTCATGAAGGAGGGGCATGACCCCGAGGAGGCTTTCACGGGACGGGCGCGAGGAGGCCCGGCTCGTCGTAAGGTGCCGGCAGGGGGAGGTAGAGGCCTTTGCCGCCCTGGTCGAGGAGTACCAGGACGGCGTTTACCGGGTCATATACCGGATGGTCGGCGACCGCGAGGAGGCGCGTGACTTGGCGCAGGAGGCTTTCATACGGGCGCTCGAGGGCCTGGGGACCTTCAACGTGAGGAAGCCGTTCAGGCCCTGGATGTGCCGCATCGCGGCAAACGTCGCGATTGACTACCTGAGGCGACAGGATCACCCGAATGATGTCCCGCTCGAGGCTGTTTTCGATGTTGGCGCCGGTCGAGAGCCTCCGGTGTCCGGGTCAGACGGACCGGAGAGCGCGGCGCTCTCGCGTGAGGTGTCGGATATCGTCTGGCGGGAGCTCCTCAGGCTTCAGGTGAACTGGCGCGCGGCGATAGTGCTGCATCATATGGAGGGGATGAGCTACTCGGAGATAGGGGATATCCTCGGGGTCCCGAGGAATACCGCGAAGACCTGGGCGCACAGGGCGAAAGGAGAGCTATGCCGGTCCCTGGAGGGAGTGATATAGCATGAAAAAGAAGAGCTGCAATAGAGCGATGGAAGCCATCGAAAGCCTGGGGGACACCAAACACCGGCGTCATGGATGGCTTTTCCTGAGAAGACATGTCAGGCGGTGCTCGGATTGCGGTGTATACTTGACGAGGATGGATTCGGTCATTGAGGCCCTTGCCGAGATCCAGCGGGTCTCCGCACCCGACGAGCTCTTGGAGGCGGTCATGGACTGCCTGTGTTCAAGGTTGTTACATGAAAGTCCGACCGTCGAGGAGAGCTCGCACGGCCATCGAGGCTTGCTCGTGCTCGCTGGCGCTGCGGGCCTCGGCGTCGCCGTTGCTATCGCGCTTACTGTGCGGAGACATATCATCGGCAAAACGGCGACGAAAAGGTTGCCTCGATCGGCATCGCATGAAAGTAGCGGACTCGAAGCCCTGAAGAGTGGAGTGTGTGGGTAGCAAGGCAGGCAATGGTTTCAGCATGAACAACGGTACGCTTGCAGTCATCGGTGCGGGATGCTGGGGAACGACTCTCGCAGCGCTACAGTCGTGTAACTTCTCGCGGGTGAACATCTTTACGAAAGAAGCGGATGCCTGCGAGGAGATTGCGAGGTTTCACACGAACGAGAGTTACCTTGACGATTTCACCATCCCGCGCAATGTTTTGCCGACGACCTCGCTGGAGCGCGCCTTGGACGGAGCGTCGATCGTCGTCGTCGCGGTCCCTTCTCATGCGGTCCGGGAGGTTGCTCGTAACATCAAGAGCATTTCCGCGGAAAGGCTTCCGACAGTGCTCGCCACGAAGGGACTCGAGGCGAATACCGGTCTTGTAAGCTTGGAGGTCTGGAGGCAGGAGGTCGGGTACTCCGCTTGCCGCGGCCCGCGCGATGCAATGGTCCTCTCGGGTCCGAACCTGGCGCGCGAGATCTCAAGGGGCTTGCCGGCGGTTTCCGTACTGGCCGGTCAGGACCAGGGCTTAGTGTGGCGCACTATCCGGAAGCTTTCGCAACCGCTTCTTTCCCTTGTGAGTTATCATGACCCGCTGGGCGCGCAGGCATCGGGCGCTCTGAAAAACGTTTATGCGATCGGTTGCGGAATGGCGCGAGGGCTTGGATGGGGGGACAACGTCACAGCGGCTCTCATATGGCGGGGCCTGGAGGAGACTGCATTTTTTGCGGAGGCGATGGGCGGGGACCCCGCCGTCATCACGACCCCAGCCGGACTTGGAGATTTTATCGCCACCTGCATATCGCCGTTGAGCCGCAACCACGATCTTGGCCGCAGCATAGCCGGTACCGGAAAAGTCAATGAAGAGATACGGGGAGTCAGGGAAGGCGCTCAGACGGCGCAGGAGGCGTTGAGGCGCAGCCGCTCCCTGGGGCTGAAACTTGACCTGCTGGAGGCTGTATGGTCGGTGATAGCGGGCGCGGATCAGCCAAAGGCCGTTCTCGAGGCCGCGTGCGGAGCGTCAAGCGGAGCCACCGGCCAGGCTATCGGGTGGGGGCGAGCCCGGAGGGCGGAGTATCTGGGGGCTCCTCGCGGTTATTGGCCTGAAATGGGGGTGGCCGCTGAATGATAGTCGGTATCCCCAGGGCGCTGATGTACCACCACTATGGAGAGTGCTGGCTAGCGTTCCTCGATGCCCTCGGCGTTGAGGCAGTGGTCTCCGAGTGCACCACAGACGATATCATTACCAACGGCGCGTTCCGGGCCGATAACGAGACCTGTCTGCCGGTGAAGGTTTTCTCCGGCCACCTCCTCTGGCTGATGAACCGGGTGGACGCGGTCCTGGTGCCAAGGGTAGTGAGCCAGGAGCACGGGACCTGCTCGTGCCCAAAGTTCATGGGGTTACCCGACCTGGCTCGTGCGCTCGATCCCGACCTGCCGATGGTGCTGGCGCCGAGGATGGACCTTGGCGACAGGCGATATCTCTGGGCTCGCGAGTGGTACGGGGTTGCGCGTAGCCTTGACGGAAGCAGAGTTTCGTCGGCCAAGGCGGTGGCCAGGCTCCTCCAGGAACTCCGCGGACACCGTGTTCGAGAGGATGCCGGCCCACCCGGAGGTGATATCACGATTGGTGTTGCAGGCCACCTCTACAACGTTCACGACCATCGTGTTTCACTGGGCCTGCTGGACCGTGTCCGCAGCATGGGGGCAACCCCGGTTACCGTTGACGAGGTGCCTTCGCGATACATCCACAAGCATGCGAAGACGATGCTCTCCCGCAGGATATTCTGGGGCTTCGAGAGAAGGCTTGTGGGCGCGGTCCTCCACTGGAGCCGAACTGCGGAGGTCTCTGGAATCATCTTCGTCACCTCCTTCGCCTGCGGACCTGGCTCGATTGTAGGTGCGCTTCTCGAGGACCAGCTTGACCGCGAGGGCTCTGTGCCGCTCATGACCATCACCCTCGACGAGCACTCGGCTGAAGCCGGACTGGTTACGAGGCTGGAGGCTTTCATTGACATGCTCAGGCACACTGCTCGCGTCGCCTGCAGGAGCAGGGACCTACAGGATGCTAATAACGGAGGTGGCCCTTGAAGATCGCTGTCCCCCGCATGGGCAACCTGCCGTTGATCGTCCGGGACCTTGCCCATAGGTTCGGCCTTGAGTATAGCGAGACGCCGCCTTTCAGCGAGCGCACCATGGAGATCGGCGCGAAGCTCGCGCCCGAGTTCGCCTGCCTTCCGCTCAAGGCCGTTCTGGGAAGCTTCGTCCAGGTCCTGGAGGCCGGGGTCGACACGCTTGTAATGGGGGGTGGGCATGGTCCCTGCCGATTCGGGTCCTACGGCGAGGTGCAGAAGAGGATTCTCGAGAGGGAGGGCTACAGTCTCAGGATGGTGATCCTCGACCCGCCAGCAACGTCCCTCAAGGGCTTTCACGAAGGCCTTCGCTCTCTTATACCCAGGCAGCGCGTGAGGCTTCCCATCCTCCTTCGGGAGCTTTCGCGAGTGCTCTCCAAGGTCGTGGTTTTTGACGAGGTCGAGAAGTGGGCGCTCGCGATCCGTGGCCTGGAGGCTGAGCCGGGGGCTGTGGACAGCGCCCTTGAGGACTCTCGAGAAATCATCAACCGCGCTTTCTCAACGAAGGAGATAAAGGAAGCGCGGCGGGAAGCGCAGTCGCGATTCGCCGGGGTGCCGCTCGATCGGGAAAGGGATCACCTTAAGGTCGGCCTGGTCGGGGAGATCTTCGTAGTCCTGGAGCCCTACTTTAACTTTGACATCGAAAGCTGGCTCGGAAGGCGGGGCGCGGTTGTCGAGCGGTCTGTAAACATCTCCGACACTGTCTACCCCGGCGGTCGGAACCCGGTCTTCGGGTACAGCGATCGCATCGTTGCGAGGGCTGCCGCTCCCTACCTTTCCCACGAGGTGGGCGGAGACGGGTTGCTCACGGTGGGGGCCACAACCATATTTGCGCGCCGGGGCTTCGACGTCGTTGTTCACCTGCTTCCATTCACCTGCATGCCCGAGGTGATAGCGAAAGGGGTGCTGGCGCGGATGTCATCCGAGCTCGATATCCCGGTGCTTTCCCTGAGCATCGACGAGCAGACCGGTCGGGCCGGCGTCCAGACGCGACTCGAGGCGTTGCTGGACCTGGCCTGGAGCAGAAGGCGCAAGGACAAGACCGCCGGTACCGCGGCGGCCGGTGAAGAAGGGGGTTGGAAGGTTGAAGAGGGCAATTTTAGAGCCGCTCGGTAAGGTCGAGAGAAGGCTCGATCACAAGGAGACCGCGGAGGTCGTAAGCGCCCTTTTCTCCTGGAGGCCGGACCCGGTCACGGGAGTCCTGGTTAAGGCGCTGTCCCGGATTATGCGACCGCTCGAGCAGGGGACGTACGGGGGGCGGAGTCTCTCCGGAGAGCCACACCGCGCGAGCTGGGTCATCACCTCGCCCTTAGCCGTCTTCCTGCTCCCCGAGGCCGGACGCCGCCACAGGCTGTTCCTCGCGGCCAGGCTCAGGAACACCGGCGCCATCAACATCATCCAGGACCCGCCGGAGGGCGTGAAGACAAGGCCCGCCAGGAAAGCGAAGAAAGCAAAGAAGGCAAAGGGGAAAGCCGGCAAGTCGGGCGGCAGCCGCAAGGTCGCTAAGTCGGACGTCAGCCGCAGGCTGAAGAACGAAACGGAAAGGCTCGAAAAAGCCGGTCTCCCGGCGGGAGCGCACCACGACGTGGAAGGCGGCGGCTGCGACTTCGACCTTGAGGCGTTGATCGCCATCCAGCGCGAGAGCGACGTGGCCCTGAGCGTGGTGCCGGTTGTCCGCGCGTATCACCAGCTTACGCCCGACGCCGCTCCCGCCACCATCGCGGAGAAGGCCTACAAGTTCACGCCGTTGCACCTGATCAGGAAGGCAACCAACTGGGCGCGCACGGTCCGCACTGCGAGGGTCAAGAACTGCAGGCCCCTGGTGCTCTCGACGTGGCTGGCCGAACACCCCGAGCCCGACCTGTGCTCCCAGGCGTCGGCCCTGCGCGTCGAGCTGATGAGACACATCGACTCGGAGCGCCGCGCCTGCACCGGCCCTCCGCTCCCGCCGAAGTGGGAGGTCAAGAGGCGGGTTCTGGCGGACCCGGTGCTTGCCGCCTACATGCAGGACTACGCGCTGCGCGAGGGCATCACCCGCGAGGCGGTACTCGCCGAGGCCCGCGGGCACATCGAGGAGATCCAGTCCGACTACAGGGTCGGCGTCGTCCGGTACTTCTGCCGCGTGGTCGACTACCTCTTCGACAAGTTCCTGGACGGCATCGAGGTCGACCGCGAGGGCATAAGGTTCCTCGCGGAGTGCGACAACCGCTCGAGGATCGTGATGGTCTGTGACCACAAGAGCTACGCTGATTCCCTGCTTATCGGTTACGTGATGTTCCGCTCCGGCATGGTTCCGCCCCAGCAAGCCGCCGGGCAGAACCTGGATTTCTGGCCGATGGGGTGGTTGCTCAGGCACTCGGGCGCCTTCTACATACGCCGGTCGTTCATGGGCGAGACCCTTTATAAAGAGGTGTTCTGCGCGTACGTCAGGTACCTGCTCGCAGAGAACTACACGAGCGTCGTCTACATCGAGGGCACCAGGACCAGGGACGGCAAACTGGCCAAACCCAAGATCGGGTACCTGGGGATACTCGAGGACGCGCTGCGCATGGGGGTGTGCCCGGACATCACGCTCGTACCCGTATACATGGGGTTCGACAAGATACCCGAGGAGCCGTCGCACGTCAAGGAGATGGCCGGTGGCAGGAAAGTCTCCGAGACCGTGGGCGTCTTCGCCGGTATAATCAAGTCCGTCAACACCAAGCTCGGAAAGGCCTACGTGAAGTTCGGCACGCCGATGAGCTTCAAGGCTCTGTTGGACGAGCACGGCCTGAGGGGCGCCGCGGAGGTCGCATGCGACGAGATAAACCGCATAACCACGGTCACCGCGAGGTCGCTCGCCGGGTGCGCGCTTCTTGCCCCCGGGACGACCCGGGTGACGGAGGAAGAGTTCGAGGAGGCCGTGAATGACCTCCTGCGTTACTGTGAGCGGCGCAGGCTTCCCATGGCGGCCGACGCCGACCACGAGGGGGTGAAGGCCGCCGTCGAGTTGTACGCAGTCGAGGGCCACGTGGTGCCCGAGGAGATGGAAGGCGAGAAGGGCTTCCGCGTGGAAGGTTACGGGCGGCGCTTCCTCGAGTACAACAAGAACATCCAGCTCGCGCACTTCCTCGAGCCTTCCCTGGCGGCGATAGCCGAGCGCTCCCGCATCGACGGCGAGGCCGGCGACAACAGGCAGCCCGAGCAGTCGATCCGATTCCTGAAGCACCTTTTCTCGGAGGAGTTCGTGTTCAGCCCCAGCCGCGCGGACGAGGCCTGGAAGCTGGACCACCAGGCATACTCCTTTGTGCTCTGCTCGCTTCTGGACTCGTACCTCGAGGGGTACATGGTTGCCTGCCGGGCGATCGGCTCGCTCATGACCGATAAGCCCGTAACCATGGATGACGCCGTGGAGCTCTGCTTTGCCGAGGGCGAGCGCATGCTGAAGGAAGGCGCCATCCGGCGCGAGGAATCGCTTTCACGCATCGCGTTCAAGAACGCCATCAAGTGCTACAGGAAGATGGGGCTCCTCGCGGAGCTGCAGCAGCGCGATGATGACGGGGAAGAGAAACCGGTGCTCGCGCCGGGCGAGCATTTCGACGACCGGCGGGCCATGGAGGAGCGCATCCTGAGTTTCCTCCAACGCTGATCCCGGTGGTCACATCTACGCGCCAAAGTGGGTCAAAACGCAAAGGATTCTTCCTTGAAATGCTTAATTATGCACTTAATTGTGTTTTCAATAATCGGATTCATAAGCTTGTTAACTTTTGGCCTTAAAGCTCTTTCTCGTGATGGGAATCGAGTCCAGGGGGCGTGAGGCCTTCGACCCGGCGGCCGGACTAGGGGTGAGGCAGGAAGGCGAAGAGGGCGGCGAGCTCGGTTATCTCGACGCAGGCACCGAGTGTGTCGCCCGTTAGCCCCCCGATCTTTTTCCAGGCATAAAGTGAAAAGAGCAGTGAAACGGCGAGTCCTGCCGAGGCATACACCAGGGAGATCCTGAAAAGAAAAGCAGAGGGGACAACCCCGATAATCGTCGCGATTATTAGTTCCCTTATACCGGAAGACGAGACGATCAGGCTCCCCAACCCCTCCTCCTTTGCAGATGGAAATATGCAGACAAGAAGCGCGGGGGTATAGCGGCCGAGGACGCAGGCCAGTAAAAGAGCATCTCTCGCGCGTTCCCATGAAAGGCTCGATAGCAGGGCGAACTTCCCGATAAGAAGCAGGGAAATGGCCATCACGCCGAATGCGCCGATCTGAGAGTCGCCCAGTATCCGCAGGATTCGCTCCCTGCTCCCGCCGGCTATGAATGCGTCCGCGGTGTCGGTGAGCGCGTCGAGGTGGAGGCCGCGCGAGAGGGACTCCCAGACGACGATGATGATGAATGCGCGCACGAAAATCGGCAGGTGGTCCATCGGGGTCCAAAGGAGAAAGAGGATGCCGCCGATAAGCCATCCGGCAAGCGGGAAGAAAGCCGAGGCGCCCTCGAGCTGGGACTTGCCCAAGGGAGGAGAGATTGTAAGAAAGCTTATCGCTCCGACGATTCTTCGGTAGACCCTCAGCTCGATTCCCCTTTCGACACCAGTACCTTCAGCTCTTTTTCCAGCGCAGCGTTTTCCTCTTCCTTTCTCACGCATAGCCGGATGAATTTCTCGGACAACCCGGAGAAGCTCGATGCATCCCTTATGAGAAACCCGCGCGGAAGAAGGAGCTGTCTGAGGCGGGCCGCGCCGAGGACATCATGTTCGATTTCAACAAGGATGAAGTTCGCGGCGGCCGGAAAAGGCTTCAGGTTGCTCGTACTCTCCAGTGATCTGGTGAAGCGCTCTCGTGCTGCTGCGGTCTTACCCGGGATTGTATCTATGAAATCCGAGTCGGAAAGGGCGGCAAGGGAAGCCATCTCGGCGAACCGGTTCACCCGCCAGGGAGGGGTCCCGTCTTCCAGTCTCGATGTCACATCCGAGGGCCCGACGAGGTAACCGATCCTCAGCCCCGCCAGCGAGAAGAATTTCGTGAGTGAGCGCGAGACCCAGATATTCTCATTTATGAAGGGTATCAGTGTGTGTTCGTCTCTCTCCTCGCAGAAGTCCATGAACGCCTCGTCGACCAGCAAGACCGCGTTTGGCTTCAGGCTCGAAGCGAGCTCGAGGATATCGTCTCGCGGGAAAAGGTTGCCCGTCGGGCTGTTGGGGTTGGCGAGAACGACGAGGTCGGCGGCGCTCGCCAGCTCTCGAGCTCTGTCGACATTCAATTCAAAGCAATCTTCCGGTCTCAGGAAGTGCTCGATTATCTTGGCGTCGGCGCTCTGCCCGGCGATGGTGTACTCGCAGAAGGACGGAGAGACTACGAGGACGAGCCTCGGGCGCAACAGATAGTTGATCCAGTAGAAGATCTCTACCGAGCCATTGCTTAAGAATATCCTATCCGGGCTCGCCCCCGTGTATTCAGAGAGCGCCTGCTTGAGCGCGGGATAGTCAGGGTCGGGGTAACTTGCGATATCTTCAGTGAGGTCTCCGGCAAAAAGCCGGCGCACACTTTCAGGGGGACCCAAGCAGTTGACGTTGGTGCTGAAGTCAAGGACGTCATCCGGGTGAGCCAGCCTCTTCCCGCCGTGTGTTCTTTTCATCCGCTTACCTTCTCCAAAACCAGCCCCGCGAGGGAAAGCCCAGCGAGAAAGACGACATACGCTAACGGAAGATGCTGAAGGGCCTCGTTTATTCTCTCCGGGACGAGTGGTTCAACCGGCTCGCCCAGGCAGGCCCCCTTCACCGGCCTTCCGTCATAGTAGTTCAAGCCCCCGAGGCGCACCTTTAACAATCCCGCCATAGCCGACTCGGGCCAGCCTGCGTTCGGGCTGTTGTGTTTGCCGGCATCGCGGAACGCCGTCTTGATTACAGGTGAGGGGCTTATGCCCATGATGGTCCCTGCGGCGATGAAAGACGCGGCCGTAAGGCGGGCCGGTATTAGATTCAAGAGGTCGTCGAGCCGGGCTGACGCCGACCCGAATCTACGGTATCTTTCATTGCGATAGCCAACCATCGAATCGAGAGTGTTTACGGCGCGGTAGAAAACGGCCCCGATGGGGCCTCCGAGGGCCGCGTAAAAGAGCGGTGCGAATACCCCGTCCGAGGCGTTCTCCGCCAACGACTCAACAGTCGCCCGTACGATCTCTGTAGAATCGAGGTTCCGGGTGTCACGCCCGACCAGCTCCGAGACCCGCGTCCTTGCCTCATCCAACTCGTCGCGTTCAAGCAGACCCGCGATCTCAGAGGCGGTGTCCTTCAGCGATTTAAAGGATATTGTGTAGTAGATGAGGATGGAGCCTGTGAGCAGGTGAAGGCTCTTGACGAGGCGCAGTAATAGCAGGGTAGGCGCCAATGACAATGCGAGGACAGCTAATACGAGTAAAACACCGCGCTCGTGTTCGCGGTTCGCACGATAGAACTGCCGTTCAAAGAAATCGATTATACGTCCGACCCATCTAACGGGGTGGGGGAGTTCCTTGGGGTCCCCGACTACGAGGTCGAGGACAACGGCCAAGAGTATCTGGGTCATCCGTCTTTTCATTCGATCTCCAGTAGGTGGCAGACGTATTCAATGTCAAGTGTCTCTCCCATGACTTGCGCGAGGTACACGATATTGTCCTCGGCAAGCTGTTGATAACTCTCGGCCGGCCGGGACCTCCCCAGGAATCTTAAGAAAGAGCTGATTACTTCTTGATTGTCGAACAGACCGTGAAGGTGCGTGCCGAAGACGTTCCCGTCCGTCGACATGGCCCCGTCGGGCGTTGACTCACCACCACGCTTGAAAAGAAGCGGGGAAGGTGCGCCGCGCACCTCGACTCGACCGGTATGTATCTCATATCCTTGTAGTCTTGTCCCAATGAGGCCCGGCAGACCGGGAATTTCTTCGACGACCTCTGCCTTGACCTGATTCGTGTGTTTCGGCCTTTCATAGCGGGTCATGATGGGCAGGAGGCGGAGGCCCTCGTGCTCACCGCTGCCGGATTCCACACCCTCGGGATCGATCAGCTTTTCGCCGAGTATCTGGTACCCGCCGCATATCCCGAAGATTATGGTGCCGTCGGCGGCTTTTTCTCTTATCTTGTCCGCGAAACCGTTCTCTTTAAGCCAGGCAAGGTCATGAACGGTGTTTCTCGTGCCTGGAATTATCACCGCTTTCACGCCGTCGAGTTCTTCCGGCCTTTTCGCCCACTTCAGAGGCAGCTCCCTTGAAAGCGGCTCGAAGTCGGTAAAGTTCGAAAGGTAGGGCAGCTTGATTACCGCGACCTCGCCCATTGCCGCGCCGTAGTCCCGCGGCGTGTCTTCCTCGTCGAGGTACGAGCAATCGATGAAAGGGAGTACCCCGAGGACCTTGTCGCCCGTCTTTTTCTCCAGGAAGGGAAGCGCGGGCTCGAGGAGCTCCAGATCTCCCCTGAACTTGTTGATGATGATGCCCTTTATTCTTCTTCTCTCATTCTTTTTGAGTAGGGCAAAAGTCCCGATCACAGAGGCGAGGGCGCCGCCGGTGTCGATGTCCGCCACCAGCAGGACATGCGCACCCGCCATCTCCGCGACCTTCATGTTGCAGAGGTCGAACTCCCGAAGGTTCACTTCCGCCGGGCTCCCGGCACCCTCGATAACGACGAGGTCGAAATCCTCGCGGAGCGTCTCAAGAGAATCCTTTATTACCCGGAGCGCACGCTCACGGACATCGTAGAGGTACTGCTTCGCCGTAAAGTCACCGATCGAATTTCCCAGCATGATGACCTCGCACCTCTTGGCGTCCTTGGGTTTTAAGAGTACGGGGTTCATCAATACGGATGGCTCGACTCTTGCGCCCCTGGCCTGAAGCTCCTGGGCCCTCGCGATTTCTCCCCCGTCACTTGTAACGGCCGAGTTGAGGCTCATGTTTTGTGACTTGAACGGCGCGACCTTGTATCCCTTGTCCGCAAGTATTCTGCAGAAGCCGGTAGCCAGGATGCTTTTTCCCACGTGTGACCCGGTTCCCTGGATCATCAAGCAAGCCGCCATCTATTTCACCCTCAGAGGTATGCCGGAGACCATCATCAAGACTTCGTCCGCGCGGCCTGCCACGAGCTGGTTGACCTGCCCCAGCACTTCCGTGAACTGTCGGGCCAGGGCGTTATCGGGTATGACCCCCGAGCCGACCTCGTTGCTGACCACGACGGCGTGCTCGAATCCGACGCGCATCCGCTCGACCGCCGCTTCGACCTCTCCTGCGATCTCTTCTGGAGGAGCTCCCTCTGTCAGCCGTCGGCCGACATAGAGGGTAAGACAGTCGATAACAAGGATGTCCTCTTCTCCCTCGATATATTCTGCGAGCGTCCCGTGAGTCGCCTCCGTCGTGCGCCACCCGGCGGGCCTTTCCTCCTTGTGTTTTTGGATCCTCTCGTGCATCTCCTCATCAGACGGCAGGGCGGTCGCTAAAAAAAGGGCATTCTTTTTTTCTTCCACCATGTTCAAAACCTGGCTGCTCTTGCCGCTTCTGACACCACCCGTGATAAAGACTATCCTTCCCATTTTTCACTCAGCTCCCGGAGCATAGCATCGCTGTCGCGGAAGTACTCGAGCCCGCCAAGGCCCCGTAACATCTCCATGGCTTTACCCGTGAAGTCCCTGTCCTCAAGGCCCTCTATCACCCAAACCTGCTTCCCCATCTCAATCGCCTGCCTCACCGCCGTGATATTTCTAATGTTCCCTGAGCCGACAGGGACATCTGTTGTTATGACGAGGTCCGCCTCGCGGATGAGTTTCATGTTCTCCTCGTGTGATTCCTCGGTGATAGTGGTGAAGGGGGCTTCGGCCGCCATCGGCAGCCCGAGTTCTCTCCCGGTTACCTCGTCCGTATCCATCGCATTAACCACTCCCGCCGAGACGTTGTAACCGCGGTCTATGAGCTTCCTCATGAGGTACGACCCTGACCCACCGCCACAGACTAGATGAATCCTCTCCTTGCGCCTTCCCACGGACCTGGGTGAGAAGGTAAGGAAGGTCCTTCCCGCGTGCCGGTGGAGGTGGGCCCTGACCCCGTATACCGATTCGATCATCTCGGGGCTGAGGACAGACTCTGTCTCGCCCAGCGCGGCGAGCTCGCCCTCTGAAAGCATCAAGAGTCTTTCGAAGTAAAGGAGCGCAAGGTTGAGGTCATGCAAAACGCAAATTATCGTAAGGCCCTCGCCCGAGAGCTTTTGCAGCATATCGAAAAGCATGAGCTGGTAGGAAACGTCCAGGTGAGAGGCAGGCTCGTCGAGGAGCAACAACTCCGGCTCCTGGGCGAGGGCCTGCGCGAGCACAACCATCTGTCTCTCGCCGCCCGACAGTTCCGGGAAATACCTCTCTTTGAGAGACGATATCTCAAGGTCGTCGAGCAGGTCGTCCACGCTCTGCCTGTGGCCGGCGTGTCCTTTCCTCGCATACCTGCCCATCTCCACCACTTCACGGACCGTGAAATTGAACTCGAGAGTGTAACTCTGAGGAACAAACGCAATCTCTCTCGCAAGTTCCTTGCGAGAGTAACGTCCTATAGGTGTGTTATTCAGCAGAGCCTCCCCCGCGTCTGCCCTGAGGACTCCATCCATTATCTTCAGCAGGGTGCTCTTACCGCTTCCGTTAGGGCCCACGACCCCCATGAAGGCACCCTTCTCCACGGAAAAGGACACGTTCTTGAGAGCGGGATTCCCGTCATATGCAAAGGACACCTCGCTCAGCTCCATCATGCCGCGAAGCCTCCCCGCTTACGCAGAAGGTAAATAAAGAACGGAGCGCCGAAGAATATAGTCACAATCCCCACTGGCATCTCGGAAGGCGCGAAGGCCGTCCTTGCCAGAAGATCGGAGATGCACATTACGGATGCACCCAGGAAGATAGAGAAGAAGAGAACTTTCTTGTGGTCCGGGCCAAGGAAGAGACGGCAGATGTGCGGGACCACGAGCCCCACAAAACCTATTATCCCGGAGACGGAGACCGCTACAGCCGTGAGAAACGCTGCGATGAAGAAAAGGATCTTCTTCACCCGCTCGACGTCCACCCCGAGTTCGAGAGCCCGCTCCTCGCCCTGGAGCAGTATGTTCAGCTCGTCGGTGAAGAACAACGGAAGAACGAAGAACGGTAGTACGATCAAGGCCATCTTGACCTCGTTCCAGCCTCTTCCCGAGAAACTCCCGAGCAGCCAGTATATTACGGCGTGCAGGTCCTTGCCGGACTTGATCATGAGGACGGCGACCATCGCGAAGAAGAAGTAGGAGAGGGTAACACCACCAAGGAGCAGCTGGTAGATGTTCATTATGTTTCCCTTCTTCGCCAACGAGTACACGAAGACGAGGGTCAAGAGCCCACCGATCAGCGCGAACAATGACAGCCAGGGGATAGTGGGCAGGTGAAAGAAGAAGGCGAGCGTCGCCCCGAGTGCCGCTCCCGATGAAACGCCAGTGACGTAGGGGTCCGTCAGTGGGTTCAAGAAAAGTCCCTGCAGGATTCCGCCCGCCAGCGCCAGAGACGCACCGACGAGGATTGCCAGTAAGACCCTCGGCATCCTTATTTGCCAGAAGATCGTGCTGTTTGGCTCGCCCGCTACGCGTCCCTGGAAAAGAAATTTCGCGACCTGTTTCAGCGGTATGTGTGCCGGCCCTAGCGATAGCGACAGCAGAAAGCAGATGACAAAGATGAATATGACAAGCGCGCCCAGGAATATTCTATTTTTCAACTTTGGACTTTTCGCTTTTTCTGGAGACATCCGCTTCCTCGAACGTGGCCATTTCTGAAAGGATCTTTACCGCAGCCTCGATTATCGGCATGGCCAGCACCGCACCCGTGCCCTCGCCGAGCCTCATCCCGAGATCGATGAGGGGCTTGAGCCCCAGATTTTCTAGCACGATTAGGTGGCCTGGCTCTTCTGAAAGATGGGAGGGGAAGAGGTACTCCTTCACGCCCGGGTGAATGCGCACGGCGAGTAGGGCCGCAGCGCCGGATATAAAGCCGTCGACCACCACGGGGACCCTCCTCATCGCGCCGGCGAGCATTACGCCGGCAAGCGCTCCGATTTCCAGCCCTCCGACTTTGGCGAGTACGCCTATTGGATCCTCCATCGAAGGTCTGTTCAAAGCGAGCGCCCTTTCAATGACGTCCACTTTCTTCTCAAGCCTGTCGTCATCTATTCCCGTTCCCCTTCCGACAACCTGGCGTACGGGAATGCCTGTAAGCGCGCTTACCAGTGCGCTGGATGCGGTCGTGTTCCCGATCCCCATGTCGCCGGTGGCCATTATGCCCGCTCCTTTTGCTATCTCTTGCTCAGCAACCTCTATGCCGACGGCGATAGCCTTCTCGGCCTCGGTGCGGCTCATCGCGGGTCCTGCCGTGAGATTCGCGGTCCCTTTCCTTACCTTCTTCGTGATAACCAGGGGATGCTCAACATCAGCAAGGGTCCCTACGTCAACAAGCACGACCATTGCCCCGACGTGCCTCGCCAACACGTTGATCGCGGCTTTGCCGCTTGAGAAGTTCAGAAGCATCTGACCGGTGACCTCCTGGGGGTAGGCGCTCACCCCCTCTTCAACCACGCCGTGGTCCGCAGCGCAGAGGATCACCACCTTGTCACCCAGGGTAGAAGGCACCTCGCCTCTCATACCACAAATTCTTATGGATATCGCCTCCAGGAGCCCGAGGCTGCCCGACGGCTTGGTCAAGTTTTTCTGCCTTTCGCGCGCCTTCTCCATTGAGGCGCGGTCAAGGCCCGCTATCTCGATGCTCCTGCCTCCGATTTCCATGTGCCCGCCCCTGTCAGTCGCCTTTTGACGGAAAAGCCTCAGGGTGGATTATCTTCGCGAGCTGAACAAGCCCTTGCACCAGCCTCGGCCCCGACCTCACAAAGAGGTTGTCCTCCACCACGTACACTTTGCCTTTTGTTACCGCACCCATCTGCGAATAACCCGGCCTTTTGGCGATATTGGCCGGGTCGCTCTGGCTTCCCTTGACCGCGATGTAGATGTCAGGGTTTTGTTCAAGGAGAGTCTCCTCGCTGAATTGGGGGAACTCTTTTCCGGCCATGGCGCCGATGTTCACCCCCGCCGACATGTTGATCATCTTGTCTATCAGGGTGTTTTTGCCCGCGGTCATGAGCGGCTGACTGTATATCTCGAAGAAGACCTTTGGCGGGGACAGGCCTTTTACCCGGGATTCCACCTCATCGACTTGCTTCCTGAGCTTTTCCGCCTCGCTTTTTGATTTTTCCCGAAGGCCGAGTATCATGCCTACTTTCTCGATGTCGGAAAAGAGACCGTTGAAGCTCTTGGGATCGATAACAACCACCTCGATTCCCAGCTTGTTAAGGCTTTCCACTACGCCCTGCTGGACGCCGCCGGTAGCAAGCACCATCTGGGGGTCGAGCGACGTGATCTTTTCCACGTTGGGTGTAGCGAAGTCTCCGATCTTTTCTTTCTTCTTGGCCTCCGGGGGATAGTCGCAGTACGTAGTCACGCCAACGAGCTTGCCCTCGCCGCCTATGGCATAAATAATCTCGGTATTGGAAGGAGCAAGTGAGATTACCTTCTCGGCCGGTCCACCAAGGGTGAACCTCTTTCCCGCGTCGTCGATGAACGAAATCTTCTGGGACTTCTGCTTCGCTGGCTGCTGGCCGCATCCTGACAAAGCGGCCAGCAGCAGGAATGCTATAGGGATGATAATAAACAGCCGCATCCTGCCGTTTGGCATGAACCTCATCTTACCGACCTCCTTTAATAGGCGCACAAAAAAACCGCCCCTCGTCCATTTGGGCGGATTTCGTGTGCTTTACCTAAACCTTCCCGCTCGCGAGGACGTTATGGTCATCCGCTCAGGCAGGTCTCCTGGCTCGGTTCACGGCTTCCCGCCCTTCCCGGCTTTCGCCAGTGGTCAATGCGGGTCGCTCCCCATCACAGTGGCGCGTCCGCGCCGGATTCTCACCGGCTTCCCTGTTAAGGCCTCTTGCCACCCGTGCGGCTTGTTATTCTGTTTTCGGCTTTTGAATTCTATCGTCGGGTGGGCCTGAAGTCAATCGAAATAGATAGGGGTCAGACCCTTTTTGTTGCACGTGGAGCCCTCCGTCTATGACCTCATGATCCCGGACCCGACGGGACCGCACGAGGAGCGGCTTTCGCAGCTCGAGCGGCTTTTTGTGGCCCAGGCCGTCTCGATGTTCCATCACTCCTACTACATGGTTGCCGAGGTCGACGGTGAAGTCGCGGCTTCAATTGCGGCATACGGCAAAGAGGGCGGGCGCAAAGGTTAATGGTTGCGCATGGGAGAAGCAATCAAAGCAATGTCAGACAGTGTGTCTATCACGGGAAATGCGATGGCTGCGAGGCCGGTCCTGGCGCTGCTGCTGGTAACGTTGCTGGCTGCGGCAATCGTCCTCTCGCCTGGAGTAGGGAGTCCCGCTCGCGCGTCCGGCGGGCACGACTCCCTCGGCGCCCTCGCCCCGTCCGCCAGGTGGTACTTCGCGGAAGGCACGACCCGCAGCGACTTCACGACATATATCGCGGTGATGAACCCCGACGAGCAGGCCGCCAGCGTCACCTTCACCTACATGGTGGGAACCGGCGAGCCCGTCACCCGCGTCCACGCTGTCGCGCCCAAGAGCCGCTTCACCCTGGACATAAAAGACGACGTGGGTCCCGACCGGGACGTCTCCACCTTCCTGTCGAGCGACAGGGCGGTGATAGCTGAGAGGCCGATGTACTTCCAGTGGAAACACAGGGGAATCGTGTGCATCGACCCGGGGCACTCCGGTCACTCGGGAAGCGAGATAGACCCCGCCACCGGGCTTAACGTTGGCGACAACGGGGGGGCGCCGGGCGAGCGGCAGGCGATATGGGAGCTTGCCCTGAAGACGAAGGCCCGCCTGGAAGAGGCGGGCTACGATGTGAGACTTGCTAAGGAGGGCGCCGACGCCTACGTCTCGATCCGGGCCAGGGCCGACATCGCCAGTACCTGCGACATCTGGATACGGCTGCACTACGATGACGCCGGTTTCACCGGGGTGATGCGGCCGCCGATGAACGCGGCGCGGTGTCCCGTATCCGATCCCTCGAGGATAACGGTCGTGAGCAGGAGTGTCGCCACCGGCAGCGATACCCTCGCGCGGACGCTCGCGCCTTTCCTGGGCCTTCGGGTCAGGGATGACACCGGGGGCACCACCCAGGGCAACACCACACCACCCGGTCATCCGACCTGCCTTATCGGGAGCGTGCTATCGCGCGTGCCCGTCGTGTGTATAGAGAACAACATGGCGCTAGTAAGGGGGAACTCCCAGGGACAGATGCTCGTAGCTTCTCAGCTCGTGGCGGGTATCGACGCGTACTTCGCCGGCAGGTGAGGTGGGCCGGTCACTTGTGGCCCTATCGCCTGCGGCCGCCGCCCGACTGCCACCCGGGGGTCTCGCCAGCGAGGAATACCACAATGCTCGACGGGTCGGTGGGGCAGGTCTGCTCGCAGGCGCCGCAGCCCGTGCATTTTTCGGTGTCGATGATGGGCCGAAGCCCGTCGGCCTTGATGGCGTCGAACCTGCAGCGCTCCATGCAGACGAGGCATATCCTACCCTGGTAGCCGAGGCATGTCCGCCTGTTGACATGCGCTATACCGATCTTGACCTCGTCCGGCTTTTGATATTGTATCGCGCCCGCGGGGCAGACCCTGGCGCAGGCGTGGTTGCACTCGTCGAAGACGCAGCCCGCGGTGCGCGGGTAGAAGCGGGGAGTCCAGAGCTTCTGGAATCCGTCCTCGAGGCCCATCGGCTTGATACAACCGACGGGGCATGTCCTGGTGCATTCGGCGCAGCGGTTGCACTCGGCAAGAAATCGCGATTCGTCCTGTGCTCCCGGCATCCTGAGGACAGGCTCCGAGAGTTCCCTTAACCCGACCGCGTAACCGGCCGCCAGTACGGCGCCGAGGCCCAGGGAACCGACGAACTCGCGGCGTGTTACCGTCAGTCCCCCGTGCGCCTCGGGGGCCGTAGGCGCTGGCAGGCCCGGCTTCGCCGGGGTGCTACTGCCGCGGGACCGGGACAGCTTCGCGCCGAAACTTGTAAGCGCCAGCGCCCCTTCCGCGGGACAGGCGGAGACGCAGGCGCCGCAGGATGTGCAGTCCGCCGAGCGGAGCGCCCCGCTTTCACTTCTTGTGTACGGCTCATCGACACCGAACGGACATTCGCGGTAGCAGGCCCCGCAGCTTATGCAGGCATCGGTGTCCTTGGCGACAGAAAGAGGGCTGAGCCTTGCCCCCAGCCGCTTCCCCTCCATCGAGAAAAGTGCGAGCAGCGCTCCCATGGGGCAGATCTCCTCGCACCAGAAGCGGGGTCGGTAGAAGAACGCGAGCAGCATGAGGACGAGAAAGAGCACCGGTATCTGGGGCAACAGCACATAGTAAACGCTGCGGTTCATGACCACCAGCGGGCTCGCGAAGTAGAGCAGGTTCACGCCGACAAGCGCGAGCGCGAGCACGACCGCCAGCAGGACGTACTTGATCCTGAAGCGCCGTGGCAGTGTGCCTTCCCTGCTCCGCGCCAGTCGCTCCTTCATCTTTTTCCTGATGGGCCCGTAATACTTCAGAGCCCTGGGTTTAATCGCGCCGACCGCGTCAAAGCACGTCCCGAGCGGGCATATCCATCCGCAGAAGAACCGGCTGCCGAGGAGCGTGAGGCCGAGCAGTATCCAGGCCGGCCAGTAACGGATGAAAACGGATGCGCTCCTCGCCGCTAGAAGTGAGAAGAAGCCAGCCAGCGGGTCTAACCTCAAGAAGGTATTAGACGGCGCGGTTGACAGAGGAGGATAGGCTGCCTTGAACGCGAGGACTACGAAAAAGGCCAGGAACGCTGCCTGTACTGTACGGCGAGTTATGGAAAGCCCTCTTCGTTTGCGCGTCCCACCTGCAGCGCTCAAGTCAGACCCTCGCTATCTTGAGCTTGTTGAAATCGACCTCCCCCAGTCCCGCGCGGTTACCGTATACGACGTAGGGGACGTCTTCGGCCGTAAGACCGAAGAGGGTGCAGGCATAGCTGTCGGCGGCGACGATGTCCGTGCTCACGATGACGGTATCCGCTGCACGGGTCGGGCCCGGGCCGCCCGGGCCGTTGTCGAGCAGGATTATGGACGCGTCGATGACCGAGAGATCGGCCCGGACCAGGGTGTTGAGGTCGGCGATAGCCCGGTGGAGGTCGTTGTTGTGGATGCTCGACATTTGAGTGGTGACCCCGATGAAGTTCTTCATCCCGAGGGAGAGGCCTGTCCCGGAGTGATGCTTTGCCTTCGGGACGTTTATGATGACGTCTGCATTAAGAACCTCGGGATAGACATTGGTCCTTTTCAAGACCACCCCCGCCGGTATCTCGGCGTCCACCCCGTGGCTGTTGTCCCCCGCGCCGTACGCGACGACCTCGCCGCCGTTCCGCTTCACTGCCTCACCGATGCCGTTAGCGCTGAAGCAGGCCGATGGCAATCCTCTCAGGCAGTGGTCCATTACTATGACGCGGCGCGCCCCCGCCTCGCGGCACATCGCCACGACCTGTCCGACCACTTCGGGGTTGGTGCTGTTGCCGGCGATGGGAGGGTCTGGGAAAGAAGCGTTCGGCTTAACGACGACGACGTTGCCTTCCCTGACGAACCTGCCCATTCCACCCAGTGCGTCGACGGCTTTGCGGGTGATCTCGCCAGCGTCCTTCCCAGTTGCCACGGCGAGGTCTGCCTGCCCTGCAGGGGGCGGAACCGCCGCGGATGTCTGCGGCTTGACCCGCTTCACCACCGGCGCGGCTTTTCTCACACAGGAAGCAAGTGAACCGAGGTAGACGGCCAAGATCAACCCGCCCGTGACCCTTCCGGCCTTCTTTACGAAGTCCCGGCGTTCGATCTCCCGCAGGAGCGCCCCGCGGGCTGGATCGCTCGCTTTCTCGAAGAGAAACTCACTGTCCGGGTCCAATCTCATCGTCATGCTCCGGGTTCTTATGAATAGAATTCCCAGAATGAAACATATCCACGCAGGGACCCGGTGACAATGATATTAGACAATCAAGGAGAGGAGGGTATAAAGCAGTTGCCCGATTCATTGAAGAACATATAAATCCATCACCTTTTGTCCCTGGGATTGCGGGAAAGACGGAGAAGATAATTCCTGTCACAGGCTGCTGGTAAAGTAACAGAGGAAGCCGAATCCGGCGAGAATCAAGCCGGGTTCGGTGTGGAGGCTCGCCGGGAGTTCCCCGGAGAGGATAAACGGACGTGGAGGGGAC
>Ga0209840_1000012_pt1 | contig 72755 bp, 70 predicted proteins | sample PersoiDNA2013190_FD_185802 | JGI IMG/M metagenome (GOLD analysis project Ga0209840, IMG submission 185802) | Permafrost soil microbial communities from the Arctic, to analyse light accelerated degradation of dissolved organic matter (DOM) -... | ecosystem: Environmental > Terrestrial > Soil >... | reverse complement strand
TCTTCATGGACGGGCTGTCGGAGGTAGTAGTGGAGACCCTCGGCGGGGTTTACCCCGAGCTCAAGGAGCACCACCGGTTGATAACCGGTGTTATCACTGCGGAAGAGGAACGGTTCCGGCAGACGCTCGAGCAGGGTCTCGAACTCCTGCGAGGCGTCATCGCGGAAAAGCGTTCCGGCGGCAGCGACACCATCGAAGGAAGCACCGTTTTCTACCTGCACGACACCCTTGGCTTTCCGCTGGAGGTGACCCGCGAGATAGCGGGCGATGAGGGCATGAAGGTCGATGAGGGCGGGGTTGAGGCCCTGATGGAAGAACAGAGGGAGCGCGGCAGGTCGTCCCGTGAAGCTGATGTTTATCAACAGAACCGCGATGAGTTATTTGACTTTTGCAAGGAGAAGGGGACAACGGAATTCGAGGGTTATAGTCGGTTGTCAAGCAAGTCTTCTGTTGTAGCAATAACGGTTGAAGAGAAGTTTGTTGACAAAGCTGAAGGTGAGAAAGTAGTGGAGGTTATCCTTGATAAAACACCCTTTTATGCGGAAATGGGGGGTCAGGTGGGGGACACCGGGGAGATCAAAGGTGACAGTGGACTTGTGGAGGTTGAGGACACGTATTACGGTGCTCCGGACTTGATTGTGCACCGCGGGAGACTCCAGGGCACCTTGAGAGTTGGAGATGCGGTAAAGGTATCAGTAAATGTCGAGAGGCGGCTTTCGATTGCCCGCAACCACAGCGCGACACACCTGCTCCACTGGGCCCTCAGGCAGGTTCTGGGTACCCATGCGAAGCAGTCCGGCTCGCTGGTCACCCCGGAGCGGCTCAGGTTCGACTTCACGCACTTCAAACCGCTTACAGCCGAAGAGCTGGAGGAGGTAGAGACACTCGCGAACCGCAAGGTGCTGGATAACGTTTCGGTGAGCACCCTTGTAACCAGCCAGGAGGAGGCGCGTGACATCGGCGCCATTGCCCTGTTCGGCGAGAAGTACGGGGAGAAGGTGAGGGTGGTTTGCATAGGCGAATATTCCAAGGAACTTTGCGCGGGGGTCCATGTTGACAGCTCGGGCTCGATCGGGCCTATAAGGATAGTCTCGGAAAGCGGCATCGGCGCCGGGCTAAGGAGGATCGAGGCGACCAGCGGTCTCGAGACCATGCGCTACTGGCGGAACTTGGAACTGCTGCTCGGAGAGGCCGCCGATGTGCTGAAGGTAAAGAATGAGGAGGTGCCGCGAAGGGCAGGCGAGCTTTCCTCCCGCCTGAAAGAGCTCGAGAGGGATGCCCAGGCCAAGAAGTCCAAGGACGCCCTGGCCACGGCACGAGAGGTTATTGACGTGGCGCGCTCCGCTTCTTCAGGTTTACCGAGAGTCGTTGCTGTCGGGGAGACCGAAGTCCTTCTTGCCAGGATAGACGGGGAGGGGGAGAAGGCACTCAGGAACTTGGCGGACATAATGATGAACGAGGCTGAAGCTGGAGTTGTAGCGGTGGCCGGCGAATCGGCCGGCAAGGCAAAGCTAGTGGTCAAGGTCGATAAGAAGTTGGCAGGGAAAGGGCTGGACGCTCGCGAGCTGGCGGGAGCGGGAGGAAGCGTGCTGGGTGGCGGCGCAGGAGGCCGCAAGGACATGGCCGTTGCAGGCGGTGGTCGCACAGAAGGCCTGTCCGAATCGCTTGAAGAGGTGGAAAAGGCGATAAGAGAGAAACCGGAGGGCGGCGCTTGAGGGTGATTGCGCTCGACGTGGGGGAGAAGCGAATCGGCGTTGCCGCAAGCGACCCACTTGGCAGGACCGCGCAACCACTCGAGACGATAAAGAGAGACGAACGGTTCGCCGAGCGGCTTGAAAAGCTGATAACAGAGCTAGGTGCCGAGCGACTGATAGTGGGTCTGCCGCTCTCAATGGATGGTAGCGAGGGAGCCCAGGCCGGAGCCGTCCGGCGGTTTGTGAAAGAGATCGAGGGAAAACTGAAGATACCCGTGACATTCTTGGACGAGCGACTTTCCAGCAGAGAAGCGAACTCACTGATAGCAGAAGGGGGACGCAGGCCCGGTCGAGAGCGGGGTGCGACGGACAGGGTTGCGGCGGCACTGATTCTTCGAGCATACCTTGATAGCCTGCCGGAGGAATGACCTTGGAGGAGCATCCCTCTTATTACCATTCAAGGGTGGACCGCAGGCGCGAAGAGAGGGCCAGGCGCTTAAGGAAAAAGCGGACGGCCAAGGTCACGGCGGCTGTCTTATTGTCGGTAGTGTGTCTTGTCGCCGCCGGTTGGTTTGGCTGGAAAATCTACAATGACAGAAGAAAGGCATCGAACCCGCGGGAATACAGAGTGATCATCCCTGAGGGTCTCAATATCAAACAGACTGCGGACAAGGTCGACAGCCAGTGCAAGATATCGGCTGGTGATTTCGCGGAAGCCACAAACGAAGGCGATTACGTTTACGGCTTCTTAAAAGACTCGAGTGGCAACCTGGAGGGTTTCCTGTTCCCAAAGACTTACACGGTCACCGACAAGACCTCTGCCAGGGGTCTTGTGGACATGGTGCTTGCCCAGTATAAGAAGGAGACAAAAAGGCTTGACTGGACAAGGGCAACGGCGCGGGGGATGAGCCCGTACAAGATCGTGGTAATCGCTTCCATTATCGAAAAAGAGGCGAGACTGCCCGAGGAGAGACCGGTCATTGCATCAGTCATATACAACCGGCTACAGGCCGGAATGAAGCTGCAGATAGACGCGACGGTGCAGTACGCGCTCGGGAAATGGAAGCAGGCCTTGAGCTACAATGACCTGGAAGTGGCCTCGCCTTACAACACCTACAAGATCAAAGGGCTCCCGCCGGCCCCGATTTGCAGCCCCGGTTTTGAGTCCATCAGGGCTGCACTTTATCCCGCCACAAAGAATTACCTTTATTACATATTGACCTCGCCGGAAGGGCGGCACAGCTTCACGAATGACTACCAGCAATTCCTCCGGTGGAAAGAGGAGCAGAGCAAGAAAGGTTAAACTCGAGCATGAGATTTGATCCCCTTGAGCCCCCGGAATATGCGGCCGAGAGGGACCACGCTCATTTGAGGGGTACCAGATAAGAAGCCCGCTGCAGATCAACTACTTTGCTATTTACGAGTGCCTTTCACGTGTAGCGCGAAAGGTAGTTTCAGGCCTTGAAGTCACGGACCAGGTTGACCTGATGTTACAATGTAAATCGAGGGCTTTAAGCCCGTGCGTTCCCTGCGTGACGCGCTAGGGGGCGGGCATGGTGGAGCTTCTGGACATCAGGATCATGCGTGAGCGCTGCGTCATTTGCGGCGACTGTATCCGGTTGTGCTCCAGAGCGGGGAGGGAGTAGACAGCCCGGTTTTCTCTGATTCCGGCGGCGAGGTCGTGGTCGAGAACCGTGAAAGCTGCATAGCATGCTTCACATGCGTTGAGTTCTGCCGCGCCTCGGCAATTGCAGTCTCCCAAGATTCAAGTACGCGTGATGGTGTCCGGGCGGTCTTTCCGGCAAGGCCCTTGGACAGAATTGTGTGAAATGTCCACTTATCAATGGCCTGGAATATACCGATATATTTAACGATAAGGTTTGAGCAGAGAAAAACTTAAGAGGACGACGTGGCGGATTCTCGCGAAGAACAGATTGTGGAGGTCCTCAGGGAGTTGAGAGCGGACTGCCCCGGTGTTCAAGCGGCTGTACTGATTGGTTCAGACGCAATGCGCCTGCGTCGGACATGCCTGAGGCTGTCGACGAAGAAGGATAAGCGCCACCGCTTCCACGCTGATCTCGCCGAGCGAACGGGTCGCAAGAGAACTCGAAAGGGGAGATGTCGAGCAGTTGTACCTACGCGGAGAGTCCGGAGACCTCGTTCTCGCAAGGGTGAACGAGAATGCTGTTCTCGCTTGCTTGGTGAATCACCGGGCAAAGATGGGGATGACTTTGTTAGAAGACAACAGGTGTGCAAAGAGGTTGTCTGTGATCATATGAAAATGGATGCGATGTAATAGAGGGCCTATGCTAGAATCACGGAAAGCAACCGGATCAATGAGAAGCATGAGCCTTTCCAGAGGGAGGAAAAGAACGGGAGGGGTATTTGACCTATATCCGTTCATTCGCATGTACTTGCGGAAGGGAGTTGCTTGGAGGTAACTGGTTTGGACGGCGATCGGCAGGAAAAGCTCGAGGAGGCATTGCGGACTCTCCTTGAAAAAACCCAGGACATCGACGCCGCGGCCATAGTGGGCCTTGACGGTTTTGTGATGGTGTCGGTATTGCCCCCCGGATACGAGGCGGACAGGCTCGGCGCGATGTCCGCGGCCCTTTTGAGCCTCGGAGAGCGGACCGCGATAGAGTTCGGCCGGGGGGAACTGGCGCAGGTATTTGTGGAGGGAACACAGGGTTATGTCTTCCTGCTGGCGGCGGGTGTGGACGCCGTGTTAACGGCGATAGTGAGACGCGGTAGCAAGCTTGGGCTGGTTCTCTCTGATATCCGTAATGCAGCGAAGAGTATTGCTGCGATAATCGAATCAGACCTCCAGGTGGAGTACGAGTAGGCCGGTGATACGAAATGCCGTTAAAGGGGAGCCTAAAGGATTTCAGCCTTCCCGATCTGTTTCAGCTGATACACTTCGGGAGAAAGAATGGCACCCTGAACATCACAAGTGGTGAAGCCCGTGGATATGTTTGTTTCCGTGAGGGAAACGTCTTCTTTGCGACTCTCAACTGGAAGAGGCCTGCAATTGGCCAGCGGCTCGTGCAATCCGGACTGGTCAACGATAACCAGATTGGGGAGGCCTTGGATCTCCAGAGGACGACCCGAAAGGGCCAGTGCCTCGGCAATATACTCGTCGAGTTGGGGTACCTCGCAAGGGAGTCCCTGGAGGTGTTCGTAGAAGAGCAGATCAGGAACGCGGTCTTCAACCTGCTCCGCTGGACCGAAGGTCAATTCGACTTTGACCCCAACCAGGTATTCCCCGAGGAGGATATCGGCCTCTCCATAAGCACCGAGGATCTCATCATAGAGGGGAGCAGGCGCCAGGACGAATGGTATCAGATCGAGAAGAAGGTGCCCACGCTTGATGCCGTTTTCACGGTGATCAAGGTTCCCGGCGGTGACACTCCCGACATAAATCTCACCAGCGAGGAATGGCTTGCCCTGTACCACGTTGACGGGGAGCGTACAGTTGGGGAAATAGTTGAGAAATCGGGACAGAGCGCGATGACCACCTGCAAGGCTATCTACGACCTGGCCGCAGCCGGTTTTATCGCTCCGGTGGGGGCGGAGGGAGAAAAACTTGCCTCGCCGGCTTCCGAAGATTTGGAAGAGGAGATCACCGGGTCCAGAGAGAAGTTGACCGAACTGAAAAAGGCTGCAGCAGACCTTGTTGGGGCGGGCAGGGTTGAAGAAGTGGTCGTTGGCGGGCCAGAGGATGAACTGGCCGATATCGTAGTTGTAGAGGAGGCCACCCCGGGGTTCCAAGATAAGCCTCGCAAGAGACGTAGGAGCAGGAACTCTCAAGAGGAGCCCATAGCGGAAGTCCCGCTGGTCTTGGAAGAAGAGCTGGAGAAGGAAGCCGCTGCGCCGATTGAATCTGTACCGCCTGAGGAGATGGAGGAGTCAAAGACGGAGGAAATCGAGGCGCGGGAGGAGCCCTCCCTTGCCGAACAGGTAAAGGAGGAAAAGCCTGGCGGTGGACAAAGCGTTATCGACTACTACAAGTCGCTCGCCATAGAGGATGTCACTTCGGCGGAGAGAGAGATTGCTTTCAAAGACACAGGGGAAACGGTCGATGAAGAGGTCGCTGGAGAAGAGGAACCATCGGTCGGTGGGGCAGGCATTCTCGAGGAGCCTGTCTCTGGCTACGAGGAACCTGATGAAATCCCGCTCGAGTGGGCCGGTCATATTGCCCGTCTGCGTGGAGTAAAGAGCATATATCCACTGAAGGATGAAGGGCCCGGCGCTGAAAAGGCAGAGGCCCCCGAGGAAGAAAAGGCCGTGGTACCGGAAGAGGCGAGTACGACAGAGCCCGCAGAAGGGATCCTTGAGGTGCCGCTTGTGGGCAAGGAGCCGTCTGGCGCGGCGCCGCCGCTTCCTTCGGAGGAAGAGATCGCGAAGCTCCTCCAGGATACAGTGACCGGCCGCGGCGAGCTCAGCCGTGAGGAGCTCCTTGCTTTTGACCAGCCGACTTATTCGCACCTTGAGGCCCGAGAGGCTACGTCGGTGTTAGAGGGAGTGGGGGTTGAGGAACCGGGCGGAGCCGGCACGACGGAAGGGGAGGACGCTCTGGCCGAGGCGCCAACCGAGGAAAAAAGTGGGATCCTGGGAAAAATCTTGAAGTTCCGAAAAACCGCCAGCGAGGAAAAAACTGGTGCTTTTTTGGAGCAGCCCGAGCCGGTCGTGAAGGCAGGTTCCGCGTACGAACTCTCTGCGGCCCAAGAGTTGGAGATCCCTGTGGTGAAGACCAGGGATGAGACTGCCGCTTCAGTGTCGCCGATCGAGGGGCTTGTAGCGGAGCGCGAAGCCGCAGTAGATGGTTATGAAGAGATCCCGCTGGTATCGGCCGAGGCTCCCGGTGAAGAGGTGACTTTGGTCGAGCGTCCCGATGTGGAAGTCGTCGAAATAGAAGACTCGCTCGAGGAAGGAGTCATTGAAGCTGAAGAAGAAGTGCTCGGGGCAGAGGGGCCTGAAGCAAAGACGATTGAGGTCGCACTGCTTACCGAGGAGGAGCTTATCGAGGATCTAGGCGTTACCTCCGGGCTTGTCAATGATGTGACAACTGGGGCGGCTGGCCTTGAGGAGACCCTCACCCGCGATTCGCTTGAAGAGGTAGTTGAGGAGGAGGTCGCTGGCGAGGAGTCCCCCAAGAAGGAAAGACTCGAAGAAGAAGAGGACTTCTTGAGTTCCATCAGGTTGGGCGGGAAGCGGGAAGCAGGGACCAGCCTTGTTGATCTGGAGTCGTTTGAACTGGAACAGGATCTGATCGAGCTTGTAGGCAACGGCGAGAAGAAAAAGAGGATACCGATCAAGGAGAAAGGCCAGGATAAGAAAGAAAAGGGCGGCAAGGAGAAGAAGAGCTCAACGGAGAACAAGAAGAGCTCAAAGGAGAAGAAAGGTTCTGTGCTCAATCGCACGATAAATATTGGCTTTGGAGGGTCGAAATCTAAAGGCGGAAAAGAGGTGGATAGAGGGTCAGTTTAGAAAATTATTGATGACTTGAAAAAAACGTAGGTCCAGGGGGATTGCATGGGCGAAGTCTACAGGATAGTGGTTACCGGGCCGTTCAACTAGGGCAAGGCCACCTTCATCGGCGCTATAAGCGAGATAGACGTGGTATCGACCGAGAGAGTGACAAGGGGCAAATCCGAAGAGAAAGTGCTCACCACTGTCGCCATGGATTTCGGCCGGATATCCCTTCCACATGAAAGCGTAATACATATGTATGGAATGCCGGGGCAGGACCGATTTGACTTCATGTGGGAGATCCTTGCTGAGGGGATGCTTGGATATGTTGTCCTAATGGATGGCAGTGATCCGTCAGCGTTTGAGGAGGGAAAAGGAATAATCGAGACCTTTACGAGCATGTGTGATGCGCCGTTCGTGGTAGGGCTCACCAGGGCGGACAAAAAGGAATTCCTTGATGCGGAGAGTGTCCGTGAGAGACTCGCCCAATGGCGTGATGCGGAAGTGCTTAGATGACGACGCGCGAAGGCGGGAGGACGTAAAATCCGTGCTCCTCAACCTGCTGGAGCTTGTAATGGAAAAGGCTGGAGCGGTTGAACCGGTGGGCTAGAAAAAGAGAAATGGATTAGCCGATGCATATCGATGGGAACACACGGATGGTGGGAATAATCGGGAGCCCTTTGGATCACACGCTGTCTCCAACCATCCACAACGCGGCCTTTGACTATATGGGCCTTAACTGGTGCTACGTTCCCATGCCCGTTCAGGAGGGCTATCTCAAGGAGGCCGTCGAGGGGCTGAAGGCACTCAGGTTCATCGGTGTCAACGTCACGATGCCGTTCAAGACCGAGGTGCTCCCCTTGCTCGATGAGGTTGCGATGTTCGCCGAGTCAGTCGGAGCAGTAAACACCATACTGCTCGACAAGGGGAGGTTGATCGGTTACAACACCGATGGCCGAGGCTTCTACACAGCACTCGTCAGGGATCTAGGTTACGATGTCGAGGGGCGGAAGGTCTTTATCATGGGCGCGGGCGGCGCCTCACGCAGCGTGACGGTTTCGCTCGCTCTTGCCGGGTGCGCCTCGATAGTCATCGTGAACCGGTCGCCGGAGAAAAGCCGGCAACTCGCCGAAATAGTGAAGAAGAGCGCCCCCGGAATCGAGATTACGTCGCTTTCGCCAAATGAGAACTATGACCTGGTGGTGGCCGAGTCAGACGTCATAATAAACGCGACACCGCTCACCAATTTCCACGGTTCAGCGCTCAGGGTTCCTGTCGCCATGTTGAACAGGAGCCAGGTGGTATGTGACCTTAACTACTCCGTCTATCAGCCGCCTTTTCTACAGGAGGCAGAGGCGAGGGGCGCTCAGGTAATGGACGGGAAGGGCATGCTGCTGTACCAGGCGGCGGCGGCCTTCGAGATATGGACCGGCCTTGACGCCCCTGTCGAGGTCATGCGGGTGGCCTTACACAAGGCGCTGGAGGAAGCCCACATCTAGCATGGATGGAATGTCTTATACGAAAGCGATCTAAGGCATGGAGAAAACAAGGGGTGACCGGCTGGGCCGGATACTGGTCCAGAGCAACCTCATAAGCGAAGAGCAGCTTGATGAGGCTCTTGCCGAGCGCGACGACTCCGGGAAATCGCTGGCGCGCGTCTTGATAGACATGGGTATTCTCACGGAAAGCCAGTTGACCTCGGTCCTGGCCGAGAAGATCGGCATACGGTATGTCGATCTTGGTTCCTACTATATCGACACCGGTGCGGCGAACATCATAGACATCGACATGGCAAAAAGGTATCTGGCGCTACCCATTGATTATGCGGATGGGAAGCTGGTGGTCGCAATGGCGGACCCCACCAACGTCTTCGCACTCGACGATATCCGCATCATGTCGGGAACGGAGATCATACCGGTCGTCAGCGCCAAGGCGGACATCATCAGTGCCATTGACAGGTACATGCTGAATACGGTCGAAATGGACGAGGTGTTTGGGGAAGTAGAGTACCTGGAGGAAGAGGAAGGCGAAGAAGAAGAAGAGGATCTCCAGGAGGCCGGTGAGGACGCGCCTATAGTCAAGTTCGTCAACTTGATAATCAGCGAGGCCGTTAACGACGGTGCAAGCGACGTGCATATCGAGCCGGGGGAAAAAGATGTCCGCATTCGCTACAGAGTGGACGGGGTCCTGCACGAGATACGGAGATCCCCGAGGAAAAAACATCCAGGGCTGGTCTCGCGAATCAAGATACTCTCGAACATGAACATAACCGAGAGGCGGGTCCCCCAGGACGGGCGCTTCACCATGAGCGTCGCGGGAAAGGATATCGATATCAGGGTAGCCTCCCTGCCGACAGTCTACGGGGAGAAGGTGGTGCTCAGGGTACTCGATCGCTCTTCGATCCTTATGAGCCTGACCGACCTCGGCCTGGAGCCTGAACCGCTCAAGGCTTTTAACGAGTCTTTTCACAAGCCGTATGGTACGGTTATTGTCACGGGCCCGACAGGGTCGGGCAAGACGACGACTATGTATGCGGCTTTGAGCGAACTCAACAGGCGCGAGGTAAATACAATCACCGTCGAGGACCCGGTCGAGTACCAGATGGCGGGGCTTAACCAGGTCCAGGTGAACACGAAGGTGGGCCTGACCTTTGCAGCAAGCCTGAGGTCCATCCTGAGGTGCGACCCGGACATCGTTATGATCGGAGAGATCCGCGATCCTGAGAGCGCGAAAATGGCGATAGAATCGGCCCTTACGGGCCACATGGTCCTGTGCACCCTCCACACGAACGACGCGCCATCCGCCATGACCCGCATGAGCGAGATGGGCGTTGAGCCTTTCCTTATAGCTTCCGCGGTGGACGCAGTGGCGAGCCAGAGGCTGGCTCGACGTCTATGCGTACACTGCCGCCAGGAGGCGACCTATGAAAGTGAGTACCTTAAGAAAATCGGGTTACCCGTCGATGGAGAGAAAAAGGTGACCCTGTACAAGGCCAAGAGCGGTGGTTGTCCGTTCTGCTCGAGGACCGGGTTTAGAGGTAGAATCGGTCTCTATGAGGTTATACGGATGGACGAGGATATAGAGAAGCTGATCGTAGGCATGGCAAGCGCCCGTGATATCGGCAATCTGGCCCGGGAAAAGGGGATGAGCACCTTGAGGCAGGACGGCTTTAAAAAGGTAAGGAAGGGGATTACTTCCATCGAAGAGGTCCTGCGTGTCGTGATGTAGTGGTTTATTGTCCAAAGCACTTCTCGGAGGTGGCCCAGGTGGCAGTACAAAGTGTCAAAATCGATATAAACGAGATGCTGGAGGAAATGATCAAGAGGGGAGGGTCCGACCTTCACATCACGGTGGGCGTGCCGCCGGTGTTGCGTGTAAACGGTGTTCTCCAGAGGATGGACCTCCCGAAACTTACCAGCAACGATACCCGCGAGATGGTATACAGTATCCTGACGGCGCGCCAGCGCGAGATGCTCGAGACCAACCTGGATTTCGACCTTTCCTACTCCGTTCCCGGGAGCGCGCGGTTCAGGGTAAACGCCTACTTCCAGAGAAACAGCGTAGGGGCGGCCTTCCGAATTATTCCATACCGCATAAAGACCATCGAAGAACTCAAGCTCCCGCTGATATTGAAGGAGTTCGCGCGGCTTCCGCGCGGGCTCATACTGATTACCGGGCCTACCGGGCAAGGAAAGTCAACTACCCTTGCCGCGATAATCGACCTCATTAACTCGACCCGAGAGGAACACATAATGACGGTCGAGGACCCCATCGAGTTCCTGCACATCCATAAAAAGTGCATCGTCAACCAGAGGGAGGTCGGCGCCGATACGCACTCGTTCGCGAACGCGCTCAAGTATGTGCTAAGGCAGGACCCGGACGTTATCCTGGTGGGGGAGATGAGGGACCTCGAGACTATTTCCACTACGCTGACCGCTGCTGAGACAGGGCACCTCGTGTTCGCCACCCTACACACGCAGGACGCGCCGCAGACCATCGACAGGATCATCGACGTTTTCCCGACCTATCAGCAATCGCAGGTCAGATTGCAGTTGTCATCTACGATCCAGGCGATAGTCACCCAGCAGTTGATCCCCACAAAGGACCGAAGGTCCAGGGTGCCGGCCGCGGAGATAATGATAGCCACCTCCGCCATACGGAACATGATCCGGGACGCGAAGGTCCACCAGATATATTCGGCCATGCAGGCTGGAGGCCAGCTCAGGATGCAGACTATGGACGCCTCGCTGGCCGCCCTTTACAAGGCTGGCCAGATAACGTATGAAACCGGGCTCGCGAGGTCGCACAACAAGGATGACTTCCGGAGGCTCGTTGGACGATAACATGTGTTGCGGGCGTGCCGGGTGTTTGTTATGGTAATTACTGTTGATAATGTTAATGATTGGTGCTAATGTTACGATATTCATACTGCAGGAGTTCGTCATAGGTTTTCGGGAGGCATAAAGTGGCTGTCGGATATACCTACACGGTAAAGGACCGCAACGGCCGAGAGATAACAGGGTCGCTCGAGGCTGATTCAGTTGACGCCCTGACCGGAAAACTCAGACAGATGGGCTATTTCGTGGTCTCTGTCGAGGAGGTCAAGACATCCCTTCGCAAGAGAGAATTACACATCTTCGGGGCGAGGGTCAAATCCAAGGAAATCGCGATTTTCACACGCCAGTTCGCCACCATGATAAACGCTGGCCTGCCCCTCATCAAGTGCCTGAGCATACTTGCGCAGCAAACCGGTTCCCAGGTTCTGTCGGATATAATCAGTGATTGCTCGAAGGAAGTCGAGGCAGGCCGATCTCTCTCTGATGCCCTTTCCAAGCACCCCGAGGCGTTCAATGACCTGTATGTCGCCATGGTCAGGTCGGGTGAACTCGGTGGTATGTTGGACGACGTTCTGCTCAGAGTCGCGGACCAGTTGGAGCGGGATGCGGAGATCCGGCAGAAGATCAAGTCCGCGATGACCTACCCTATTGTGGTGCTCGGGATAACAATAATAATTGTGACCGCCATGCTTATGTTCGTCGTTCCGAGATTCGCCAAGATGTTCAACGACCTTGGTGGAAAACTACCTACCTACACGCAGATGCTTGTCAACATAAGCCACTTCCTGGCGGGTTGGGGCGGCCTGGTAGTCATTGCCGCCATCATCGGCATTGTAATCGCCTACAGACGTTTCAAGGCGACCGATGGGGGACGAATGACACTTGACCGCATCAAGTTGAGGTTGCCTCTCGTGGGTACACTTTTTCACAAGACGGCCATGTCGAAGTTCTCGAGGACACTCGGGACGTTGATTTCTGCAGGCGTCCCTATCCTGGGAGCACTTGAGATAACGGGAGAGACCACGGGTAACATGGTCGTTACAAAGGCCCTTGACAAGGTTCGTGCTGGAGTAAAAGAAGGAGAGACAATAGCGCAACCGCTCACAAAGGAGGATATATTTCCGCCAATGGTGACCCAGATGATAGCGATCGGCGAGGAAACGGGCGCTTTGGATGTCATGCTTGCAAAGGTAAGCGAATTCTACGACAGCGAGGTCAACGCGTCCATGGACAGCTTCGCTTCCATTATTGAGCCTGTCCTGCTGGTAGTACTGGGCGGGGCGGTGGGATCCATTGTGATAGCCCTTTATTTGCCGATTTTCAAGGTCATAACGCTTATAAAATAAAGGCTCGGCTTAAGGTGCTATTGAAATTACTGTGTTGTGATGGCACCAGCTGGATATGTTGGCTAAAGGGTTTCAATGGACCTGCCGATAACGAAGTAGAAGTCATTCATAGATTACTGCGGGGCAGGAATTAGGGAAAGGAGGTGAAAGGTAATGTTTAGAAGGAAAGAAGGCTTCACGTTGATCGAGCTGTTGATCGTAATTCTTATCATCGCAATCCTGGTGGCCATAGCGTTGCCACTGTACCTGAACAGCCAGAAAACCGCTAAGCAAAGGACGTGCCAGGCGAACTTGAGGACCATGGACGGGGCATGTATCGCATACAACAGTGAGTATGAGGTTTATCCCGGTATTGGTGCGGCTGGCGTGACGGAGCTGGTGAACAGCGGCTACTTGAAAAAGAAGCCGAGTTGTCCGAGTGACAAGACTAAAGCCTATGAAGTCACTAGCGGTGCAACTGTGGAAACGTCTTGCATGGCCGGCGTGGCGAACCATACGCTTTGATCACGTTCTGGTCAGATGAAAAAAAGGGGAGAAAGCCGATCCTCGAGGGTCGGCTTTCTTAATCGTTAAATCAGCTACTCCATCCTCTGAGGTCAAAGACGGATTGTATTCAGCCTTTTACGTGCAGCCTTGGCATATTCGCTGTTCCGGTCTAACTCGATCGTCTTTCTGAACTGGTCGGCCGCGGCTTTGATATGACCCCCTTTTTGAAGCGATAGACCGTAGAGGTAATGGTTTCTCTGGTTGCTCGGCTCAATATTGACGGTCTTTTTAAAAGCGGCTTTGGCGCTGTCGTATTCCTTTAACGCCAGATAGATTTCGCCGAGTGACGTGTAGGCATTCGCATCGTTGGGCTTGGACAACAGGTATCCCTCGAGTTCGGAAATGGCCGAAGCATAGTCGGTGGTCTCGAGGTAGGCACGCGCCAGCGTGGGTGAGTAATAATCGGGGTTGATCGTACTGACCCGCGGGAAATATATCGTAGTCTCCCGGTACTTACCCATCAGGTTCAATACCTGTCCCTCAAATTCATGCATGAACGTGAAGGTCTCGCAGCTGTAGAGCGTCGGGACATATAGATTCAGTTCAAACCGGTTTATGATATTTCGGTAGGTCGCAGATGCGGCCTGATAATCCCTGCCGGCGTAATTCAGGTTTGCTTTGAGCATACCGGGGAATAGAACGGCCTCCCTTGCGTCGCTGTCCAGGTCCCCGTACGGAGTTCCGGACCCCCTGATTCGCGTGTGGATGATTCCTGGCGGGCCCTTCGGTTCAGAATCCTCAGGCAAGACTTGAACCAGGTATCCGTCCCACATATAACGCCAGTCGAATTTAATAAAACCTGTTACAGTTGAGTAAACAGGTAAGTCCAGATAGTTCTTCTTTACTAATAGGACGTACTTCGACTCGCCTTGTGAGGGTTTGTAACCGGGCGTGATCCTCGCCAGGAGGTCCTTGCCCTCGAACCCCGGGACGCCGGCTGCCTCAGGGTTTATGACCCGTACGTAGGGGAGCTTTCGCTCAACCACTTGCAGGTACCGGCAGGGAAAATACACGTTGTCGGAGTCAACGGCAATCACACCACCTGGCCCGGCAGTTTCAAGCATATTGCGGGCCATGTCATAAGCATAGTAATAATTGCGTTTGTCGACTTTCTCATAGTGAGTAGCTATCGCTATTGTGGGACATGAAAGAAGTATAAGAGCTACGAGCGAGATGGAGGCGAATTCGACAGACTTATCACACCTTGTCGTCAAGCGCTTGGCGAGAGATATCAGAAATGCAGCTCCAAGGCCGATCAACAAAGAGAAGATCATGTAGCTCAGGTAATAGAAATGGGCCCGCAGTACTGATTCCATCTGTTGGTACGTCATAACGGGCAGGAGCGCGAGGATGAATAGAAAGAGGAGAAATATCGGGTACTTCTTTTTGCGCAGGCAGAGTGAGGACAGAACCCCCAACCCCCCGAGCCATGCGAAATATGGAAACTCTGTGTTAAGGGTTCCGAAGTAGCGCCAGAACCTCTTGCCCAGGAGGGCGAACGGGTATTTGAAGAGCCCTGCTCGTTGGTGATAAAAAGTCACGTGTTGAAACCAGCGCTTCAGGGTCGAAGGGTCCCCGTAGTTGTAAGCTGGGCCCCTGAAGGCGGCGGTAGGTTCATAGAGATAGGGGAGCAGGCCCAGGCCGAAGAAAATCGCCATGCGCAGTATATTCCGTGGTGCGACGATCTCGCGCCAGTTTGTATCCAGGGCGAAAAAAAGGAACGCGGGTAGTAGATAGATCGTCATGAAATGGTTCGAGAGCGCAAGCCCGAGAAACAGCGCGAATAGCGCTAGCGTATTGTCCGCTGACGTTTTCCGTTCTCCTTCAAGCTGTCTCTCCCACCTCAGGGCAAAGACGATCAATGCCGCCGTAAGAAATGTGGTTAGGCTGTAGGTCTCCGGTATGACGGTCTGGTACCAGAACGTGTAGGAGAAGCAGTAGGCCAGCGCGCCTATTGCGCCGCCAAGGCGGCTGTGACTCATCCTGTATGCAATCCAGTAAATAAGGCAGGTGGTCAGCGACGCTATTGCTCCACTGTAGAGGCTCACTCTGAATGCCAGCGAGCCAAACGGGACCAGCCAGGAGAACAGCTTTGCGGTCATCAGATACAGGGGGTAGCCTGGGCCGTGGCAGTTCCCCACGGTCGAGATGGCCATCAGGAAATCACCCGAGTCGGAGAATGTCACGGTACGAGCCGCTGTTAAAGCGTGTAGCAGAAAGCTCAGTAGAAATATGGCCGGGATTATGATTTTGTCCGGGCTGGTTCTGACTTTTTCGGTCAACTTGCAAAGGTCTCGAGTGAAGGAAGTCAATAATGTTGGTGTATCATTATGCATACTGCAGATTATAACTTGAGCCCGGGCCGTTAAAAAGTTCGGTCGACCGGTACAACACGGAGTGATCTGGTGACCTGGTTCTATTATGTTGTTATTGCTGGCTTCGGCCTGATCTTCGGGAGTTTCTTCAATGTCTGCATCTACAGGATGCCCCTCGAGGAGTCTCTTGGCCAGCGCTCGCACTGCACGAACTGCGGTTCGACCATTAGGTGGTACGACAACATTCCGCTGCTCAGCTTCATATTGCTCCGGGGGCGATGCCGGAACTGTGGAGAACGGATTTCATGGAGATACCCCCTGGTCGAGCTTGCGACGGCCCTCTTGTTTGTTCTTGTCTACTGGTGGTGCAGAAACCTGATGCCAGGAGATCTGGGGCTGCCTAAAGGAAGTAACATCTCACCCGAGTTATTCATAGGCCTTCTTCTTGTCTCTGTGCTGATAATCTCGGTCGGTGCCGACATAGACTTCGGGATCATCCCGAACATGGCAACTTATCCCGGCATGATCATTATGCTTTCCCTCGTGATCGGCTCAGCGCTGTACCGCGGGCAACCTGGTCGCATCGACCTGTCGATTGCAAGCGGAGCTATAGGGGGAGGTTTTCTACTTGTAGCGGGGCTCGTATACGGCGCTCTCTTTTTGAGGGGGCGCGTCGCTTCGGACGACCAGTCTCAGGAACAGGCTGGCGATTCAGAGGCTGGGGATAATAATCGAAAACTGGACCCTCCTACCGGCATAGGAATGGGGGATGTAAAGCTGGCTGCTTTTGTTGGCCTCGCGCTGGGTTATTTTCACTGGTATTTGATTGTCCTTCAATTGTTTCTAGGCTTTCTCATCGGGGCTATCGTCTCAATTGCTTTATTAGGATTTAAGATTAAAAGGCGGAAAGATCGAATTCCTTTTGCTCCATTTCTGTCAGTTGGTGCCGTTATTGCACTCATCTGGGGGAACCAGCTTGCAGACCTGTATCTGAAACTCTTGAGGTGACATCGAGGGCTGTCCTTAAATACGGAATCATAAGGTTGAACCTGCAGCTATACTCTAGAAAGCATCAATGCCTGATAATTTTGAGATTATTTTAGCCGTTTGAAATAAACTGCTCAGGTTTGTTGCATAAGTTGACGAAAGGGAATATTGACATTATTGTTTAGAATAGTTCATAATTTGATTCTCTAGTTGAGAAATGGGCATTTTGTCTCAACCAGTAAAGAAGATTGAACGTTTAGAGTTCTATGGTGAAAGTGAGCAAAGATGAGCAACAAGTTACTAACAGTTAATGAAGTTGCAAAAATCTTGCGAGTGTCGAACATGACGGTTTACAGGCTTGTGAAAAGCAAGCAGGTGCCGGCTATCCGGGTAGGGAAGAATTACAGGATAAAAGAGAACGACGTGGAAAGGTACTTGAGCAGAGGTTCGGAATAAGCCAAAAGTTTTCGCGTTTTGTTAGCCGGTGTATTAGATATTACAAGCCGTAAGCAAGGCGCCAGGGGTGAAATCGTTGGCCAGGTCAGGGGTAGCCGTAGGGCTCGATATTAGCACAGGTTCGATAAAAGCCGCGGAAGTCAATGTCAGTAGGGGCGAGGCTGTGCTTAATAACATCGGGCTGGTAATGCTTCCTGAAGGCCTGGTAAGTAGTGGAGAAATCGATGACCAGGCGGCCGTTTCGGGTTTCTTGAGAGAGCTCTGGAAGCAAAACGGTTTTCGACATCGCAAGGTGGTCCTGGGAGTATCAAACCAGAAAGTGATAGTGCGCCCCCTGGACCTCCCCTTTATGGCTGAGGATGAGCTCGAGAGCGCGGTCAAGTACCAGGTACAGGAATTCATCCCAATACCTATCGACGATGCGATCGTGGACTACGAGGTCGTTGATGAGTACATGACGGGGGAAGACGAGAGGATGCAGACGGTCCTTCTGGCTGCTGCGCACCGCGGGATGATTCAGTCGTTTGTGGACTCTGTCACGGGGGCGGGACTTATGCCTGAAGCCATCGAGCTCAAAGCCTTCGCCCTTGCCAGATCTCTCATAAAGAAGCAGTACCGGTTCATTGAGGAAGAAGACGAGGGAGGCGGCAGTGTTTGCCTTGTGAACATCGGTGCCGGTATCTCCAACATATGCGTTGTGAAAGAGGGGACACCCCGCTTCGCGCGGATGTTGATGCGCGGGGGTGATTATTTCACCAAGGCGTTGTGCGATCAGTTGAGTATTTCTCTTCCGGAGGCAGAAGAGATAAAGAAGGGGCGCAGCACCGACGAAGAGGCGAACAAGGTGCTTCAGAGGGAGCTGAGGGCTTTTGTAGGCGAGATCAGGCGATCTCTCGAATACTACATCTCGCAAACACAGGAGCGCGACCTCAACAAGGTTGTTCTCTCCGGCAGCGGCTCGAAGATCATCAATCTTCCATTCGAGTTAAACAGGGACCTGCGTCTGCCGATAGAGCTAGGGCATCCGCTTCAGAACGTCCAGCTCGGTAAGCTTCACTATGCACCCGAGGAGCTAGCGGAGCTGGAAGCCTCTATTGCGGTGTCTGTTGGTCTGGCCTTGAGAGACACGGAGGAATGATTTGACCAGGATAAACCTGCTTCCTCCAGAAAGAATAAGAAAGAAGAGGGTGGGAGCGGCGCGGGCGCCCTCGGCGCGGTCCTACTGGTGGCTCCTTATCGTTCTGCCCTTGATTGTCTTGGCTGCGATGGGATTCTGGTACTTCTCCCTTAACTCGCAGATGAAGACCAAGGAAGACGCGCTGGCGCAAGCGAAGACGGAGCTAGCTGACTGGCAGGCCAAGAACCAGGCGCTGCAGGTGTACAAGTCGCGCCAGGAGGAGATAGCCTCGATCGAGCAGGTTGCGGTCAAAGCTTTGCAGGGACGCGTCTACTGGGCGCGAATTCTAAACGATATAGCAATTATGTGCCCTAAAGACGTATGGCTTAATTCTCTAAGCGGGAGTTCCTCGGGTGGCACCAGCGGAACTGTCACGTTTGAGGCTTCTGCCTTACAGTGCCCGAACCGCTGGCACCCTGGTTTCTACTATCCTTATTATCCCGACTACAGGCCCGTAGCCAACTGGCTTGAGCGAATGGCGCAGGTAAGGGAGTTCCAGACGGTCTGGCTATCAAGCGCTCAGCCTGCACCGCAGGGGCCGGCGGTGACAATTCCGTTTGATTTACCAGATGTCAAAAGCGAAACGGTTAGTAATCATATAATCAGGTTCAGTTCAACGGCGAACTTGAACATGGAGACTTCTACTATCGGTGGGATCAAGCAGGCTGCACCTTCCACTACTGCGCCCCCCACCCCGTCCACCTCCGGAACGACTGGAGGTGCAACCAAATGATGAGGCGACCAGGGTTGGCACTTATCATTGCTATATTCATATGCATAGTGATCGGCGCCCTCGGTTACTTCCTTTTGATTGGGCCGAAGAAGGGCAAGATAAGCAACAAACAGAAGGAAGTAGAAGCCAAGGAGGCCAAGATCGAAACAGAAAAAAATACCTACAGGCAGTTGCTGGATATAAAGAACCGCTCCGCCGAGTATGAAGTGAGGCTGACGGAGCTCCAGGCGAAGATACCAGCTCAGCCCGAGCTTCCTTCACTGATACGGAGTATCCAGGCTGCGTCCGATCCCGCAACGGGTGCGGGTCTTCCCTGGCTTACGTTTTCACCTAGTGAGGTCACCGGCGGGGGGGAAGGTTACTCTACGTATACGTTCACAATGACGGCGGCCGGCTTCTACGATGAGGTGGTGGACCTTGTATACAGAATGGAGCGATTCAAGCGAGCCGTAGTAATTGACAGCATCGCCTTAGCACCAACCACTTCCATTCTTGGCACTACGTACAGCGCAAACCTGGGGCTCGTCCAGGCCAGTATATCTGGAAAAACTTTTACCTTCTATTCTGTGCTGGGAGCGGCTGCGGCTCCCACGACGGCCCCAACGGCTCCGTCAAGTGCGACACAGGGGGCAACGCAAAGCGGGACTACAGGTCCAAAATGACGATCTGATATCTCGGGAACAGGAACAAGGGCTATGACTCAGATTAAAAAGATGAAGCCCAGGAAAGTGGACGATAGCCAGAACCAGACTCTTGCGTTAGTGGCTGTGGTCGGGGTGGCGTGCCTGGCCCTGGCACTCAGCATAATTTTCATCATCGGCAGTGGGAAAGGGCAGAAGGCCAGTCGGGGAATCGCCGCTCAGACAAGCGGTACCGTCCAGCCCAAGGGTACGTCTTCTGCGGCTCAAACGACATTGACGATCGAGCAGGTTGAGGTTCCTCCTTTGTCTATATACCACCGCAGGAATCCTTTTAAACCTTTGGTCAACATGGAAGAGGCGGCAGCAGCAACGACTCCGACGACGGCCACCACTCCGACGACCCCGACTACTCCTACAACGCCGGGCGCCGGTTCAGTCGGGGTAGTCACAATTCCTCCCCAGTTGGTGCAACTGGGGAGAGAAACCCCTGGAGAGATTGTTTCGCGGGCAATAACGCTGGAGGGCGTTTTCGAGCAAGAGGGCAAGAGATTCGCGCGCATCTGGGTCGCGGACAAGCTGTTCGAGAAGGTCGCGGTAGGAGACGTGTTCGGCGACAACTACAAACTCCTTGCCATCGGCAGGGATGCAAGCGCCACGATCTTGTATGGAGACGAGCGGTTCACCGTCTTTGTCGGCCAGTCGATATACTGGTGAGGTGGCGGCCGCTGTGGTTAGGATGGCACTGGTTATCTGGTGATCGGGAACCGGGTGTTCTGATGATGGGGGCGGCACCGCCGGTCCGGGTGAGTGCCGTCCTTGCTGTTATGGAAGGTGAACGATGGCTCTGCGTCTTATTACGGCAGGTGAATCCCACGGCCCCGCGCTGGTGGTGGTGGTCGAGGGTCTGCCGGCCGGGCTTTCTGTATCCGAAGATCATATCAACGGGGATCTTTCCCGAAGACAGCTCGGGTATGGTCGCGGCGCACGCATGCAGATCGAGAAAGACACTGCACGAATCGTGTCCGGGGTACGCTTCGGGTGCACTATCGGCAGCCCGGTTTCTCTCTACATCGAGAACCGTGACTGGGAAAACTGGCGCGAGATTATGGCGGTCGAGGATGCAGGCGAACCACGCCCGGAGCCTGAGACAAAGCCCCGCCCGGGTCACGGCGACTTTGCGGGCATGTTGAAGTTCGATACCCGCGATGCACGAGACGTGCTTGAGAGGGCAAGCGCCCGTGAGACAGCGGCGCGGGTAGCCGCCGGTGCACTGGCCAGGTGTCTCCTCGGGGAGGTCGGGGTAACGGTAATGAGCCGTGTCGTATCCATTGGGCACACACAGGTTTCAAGTGATGAAACTACCGGTAAGTCATCGTTCGACGGCGTTGACGAGGACCCGCTGAGGTGCACTGATTCTGCTTCGTCAAAAATGATGATGGAGGAGATCGACCGCGCTGCTCGGGATGGAGACACAGTTGGTGGTACATTCGAAGTTGCCTCTTTCGGAGCCCCTCCCGGGCTCGGTTCACCATCCCAGTTCGACCGGAGGCTCGACGCAAGGCTGTGCGGTGCTCTTGCCTCTATACCAGGTGTGAAAGGTGTTGAAGTTGGCGAGGGGTTCGCCATTGCCGGGGTCCGTGGCTCCGAGGCCCATGACGAGATTCACTACGAGAAATCCGGTGGCATCTTCCGCCGGACGAACCGGGCCGGAGGTCTTGAAGCCGGGATGACCAACGGCGAACCGGTTTTGCTCCGTGCGGCCATGAAGCCGATCCCGACCCTGTCGCGTCCTCTCGCGACGGTCGATATCGGGCTTCTCGAGCCGGCTAAGGCATTCAAGGAGCGGGCGGACGTCTGCGCGGTGCCGGCGGCGGCCGTTGTTGGAGAGGCCGTTGTAGCTCTTGTACTGGCCGATGCTGTGCTCGAGAAGTTCGGCGGGGATTCCATGGCCGAGCTACTGCGCAACCACTCTGGATACCTCGAACAGATAAAAGAGCTCTGGAAGCCCGGGGGATAGCGCGCTTGGAAAAGAGCAATATCGTGATCGCCGGCTTCATGGCGTCGGGCAAGACCACCGTGGGTAAACTGCTCGAAGAGCTTACGGGTAAAAAGCTCATCGACACCGATTCGATGATAGAGGAAAAGACGGGCATGGGCATAACGGAGATATTCGAGAAGAACGGAGAAGAATATTTTCGGTGCCTCGAGCGCAGTACCGTCGCGGACGCGGCATCGCAGCAGAACAGGATAGTAGCGGTCGGTGGCGGAGCTGTGCTCGATGAACGCAACGTCGAGAAACTAAAGACGAAGGGTGTCATTTACCTGTTGGAGGTCGCGCCCGGCGAGGTCTCCCGCAGGGCCGGGACAGGAAAAGAGCGTCCGTTACTGGGGAAAGACGAAGCAGAGATAGAGGGGCTGATGCGCTCCCGCGAGCGGGCTTACCTTGCGGCGGCGGACGTAGTCCTTGAGACCACGGGACTCAACCCGCGACAAGTAGCGAACAAGATTGCCATGGACTTTGAAGAAAGAGCCGTTGAAGAGGGAGAAGGGTCTCGCTGATGGAGCGGATCCAGGTGAAGCTGCAGGAGCGCGGTTACATTATTTTCGTCGGTGAGAAGTTGTTGGATAGCGCTGGTAAGCTGCTGCCTCGAGGGGAATGGCGGAGGGCGGCAATCATCACAGACGCCAATGTCGGTCCACTGTATGCGGAAAGATTGTCGTGCTCTTTGGGCGACGCTGGCCTCGAGGTGCGGCTCAAAGAGATCGAGCCTGGAGAGAACTCCAAGAGTATTGAAAAAGCGATGGAGCTTTTGGATTTTTTTCTGGAGTCTGACCTCAACAGGGCTGATGTGGCTGCGGCCCTCGGCGGTGGCGTTGTCGGTGACCTGGCCGGTCTTGCGGCTTCTGTCTACAAGCGGGGTATCAAGGTGATTCAAATTCCAACGACGCTGATGGCGCAGGTCGATTCGGCGATCGGGGGGAAGACCGGTGTCAACCTCGAGGACGGGAAGAATCTTGTGGGGACATTCTACCAACCGATTGCCGTCATAGCCGATATTGAGACGCTCAAGACCCTGCCGGCCCGTGAGTTCACATCGGGCCTGGCCGAGGTCGCCAAGTACGGATTCCTTCGCCCGGCTGCCTGGCCGCGATCAATCGTCGAAACGGCCGAGCGCCTCAGGGAACGCGACATGGCTGTGCTTGAACAGGTCGTTGCGGCATGCGCGCGAGTCAAGGCGGATTTCGTCATGGTGGATGAGTACGACACCGGTGATAGGGCCGCGCTCAACTACGGTCATACGCTGGGGCATTCACTTGAATCCGCCACGGAATACAGCGGCGTGTACACCCACGGCGAGGCGGTATCAGTCGGAATGGTCTATGCGGCCCTCGTTGGCGAGGAGATCGGTGTCAGCCCCAGGGGTCTATCTGATCGTCACCGCAAGGTTCTGCAATCGCTTGGGCTCCCCATAAAACCTTTTGAACCGCGGCCCGGTTTTGATGAGTTGATCGGGGCTATCGGACACGACAAGAAGAGCCTGGGAGATATCACGATGGTCCTGCTGGAGGAAGAGGGCCGGCCCATCATACGGCGGGCGATTGACGAGAAGGTACTAGAACGTTGTTACGAGAGACTGCCGGAAGGTGACTAGGATGGAGCGAATCCTGGTCCTGAACGGACCGAATCTGAACTTGCTGGGAGAGAGAGACTCCTTCCATTACGGTGATAAGACACTCACTGAAATAAACGAGAAGCTTTCCGCTAAAGCCTCCGAACTCGGCGTCGAGCTTACATGCTTTCAGTCTAACCACGAAGGGTACCTGATAGACAGTATCCATTCTGAGAGAAAGGACTGCCAGGGCATCATCATAAACCCGGGCGCACTCACACACTACAGCTACGCCATCCGCGATGCCCTGGAAGCGGTTGCCCTCCCTGTTGTCGAGGTGCATCTGTCCGATATTACTACGAGGGAGGAGTGGCGGCGCGAATCGGTTATCAGTCCCATCGCGTGGCGGGTCATAATCGGCAAAGGATGGATGGGCTACGTGGAAGCACTTGAAAAACTGGTTTATCACTTACGGGGGGGAGCCAGCGGGGACTAGATTCAAATTGGTTTAATTGTTTCTACCGAAATAGTCGCTTAACTTCTCGTACCGTTTCCGGATCGTCAGTGTAAGTCTTTGCCGACCCGTCTTCAGGTCTTTCAGCGGAGGTGTGCACTCAATCTCGAAACCCCAGTCCTGGAGGAACGCGCCTACCCGGGTATCAGGAACGCTGACCTGGGTCTCGAGTGCTTTATTGATCATGGGTGGCACATCCCCCTCATCCGAGAAACCGAGGAAGGATGTCGTTTCTGACGCAATCCCCGGCATAATTGTGCCTTCCCTGAAAGAAGTGTAGACATAATTACTATCGACGGCCCACGAATCGGGACCTCTTGTCGGGTAACAGAGTACGATGCCCCTGCCTCCCGATTTGAAGGTTACATATGGACGTTTGCTATCGAATGAGATTGATGCCGGCTGTCCATCTTCCCTCAGACTCCCTGCTGGAACTCCTCCGATTCTCGTGTCGAGACCTCTTGGCAATCTCATGCCCTGCACAGATTCGGGGTTGTAATTCCTGGACGGCTGGAGACCCGAGCTTTCGACCGATGTCTTGCACACTATCGAGACAAAGTCGTTTCCTTTGGCCAGGCTCACCTCGTAGACCCTGTGCACCGTCAGTTCACTCAACTTCGCACCTATATCGATCTCGTACGCGGCTGAATCGCTGTTCGAGTAGACGAGTGACGGCCCTTTTATCTCGATGGGGCCCTGCTTGCCGGGCACGTCGGGAACACCGAGCATGTCCTCCAGCGGCCCCGCGTTGATGCTCTTGTTCTCAGACTTGTTCATAGACTTGATAATCGCATAAGGCCTTTCGCTGTCGGCTACCACCTGAACCAGGCCGTTATCGAGTTCGATCCGGTTCCCGCCTCCACTGGGCGTCACCCTGGCGACGACACCGCTCTTTGTGCTTCCGCCTGCTACTTTTTCTGAAGTGCCAAGGACGAGAACATCCCCCATCTCGACCAGGGTCCCGTCGAACACGGACAGCGATATCCGGCTAACCGGGCTTGATGTTTTTGTTACAGAGAAACTGTAGCTGCCATCACCTCCCGCTGCCAGTTCCACCTTCCCGCTTTGACCGTTGACGAGGCTCGCACCCGAGCGGTCTTCAAGGACCAGTCTCCTGCCGCCGATTTTATCGCCGCCCTTCTGGTTAAGTCTCAATGTGAACTGCTCCGACTGCCCTGAAGCGAGAACCTTCATTCGCGGCTCGACCACCACCTCGAGTTGCCCTTTGACAATCGGCTGCTCACCTGACGCAAAGACAGGTGCAGTCGTTTTGTAGCCGTCCAACTCTACGGTCGTATCGATTTCGGGGGCCTTGTTCTTATCGGGAAGCGTATAGTCGAACTCATATTTGCCCGACTCGTCCGCCTGGCCGTAGATATTCGATAGCCCGTCTACCAATGACTGGCTTCCGGAATGGTCGCGCACGGCGACGCTCGCGCCTGCGGCCGGCGCCAGGATACTGTCAGAGCTCGCCGCGGCCGACATCCTGCCCAGTATGCTCGTTTTCCGGGTCTCGAGGTTCTCAAGCTGGGAAGCAAGCATGCTGCCGTCGGGGGCGGTGCCCTTCTGGGCTATGACCTTCTGGACCTGGATCTTGTTTTCGTTGTACTGCTTCGCGATATACTTGATACTATCGGGGTCGATCTTGTTTTTACTAACAAAGTAATCGAGTTCTTTCAGTCTTTCCCGGGCCAGTTCCAGGTTCTTATTGGCCCGGGCCACCGGGCCGCCGGTGAATGCCATAGAGATTTTTTCTCGGGCTACCTTAAATACGTAGAGAGTGTCACCAGGATGGCTTCCCCGGGCGAAAAGGGTGAGCCCGAAGAACAAGACCAGCGCGAAGCAGATTACGAGAAAGGCAACCACGGCGGCCTTGGGAAGCTGCGACAATCCTGTGCGCTTCTCGCGGGAAGCCGTCGATGGTTCTCCGACGCCCGGGGCCCCTGTCACCCGCGAGCGCCAGGCGACCTTGAGACCGAAAGAAAGGCGTGGCTTTACTACCGGGATTGACCTTAATCCTTCGACTATATCGCGGTATTCGTCTAGCTTGCTGGCATCCTTAAAGTCTTCCGTTGCTCTCATCCTCGCCTTGGGTCCCCGCGACCCTCTCTCTCAAGTTCTTTATACCCTTGAACTGAAGGGCCCTGACCGTGACCTCTTTCTTGCCGAGTGCTTCCGCCGTCTCCGATACGCTCAAATCTTTCATGAACCTCAATAGGAGCACCTCAGCCTGCGCCGGCGGTAGTTTCACTACCTCCCTGTAAAGCCTTTCCATCTCCGCACTCGTGGAGAGGACATCTTCTATCGCTTCTTCCTCCGATGCAAACGCGGGTATCTCGTCTATATCAACCCATTCCCGGCTGACCCTGAAATGGTCCACCACGGAATTGTGGGCTATCCTGTAAAACCAGGCCCTGACCGAGTGACCCCTCTCCTCGAACGAGGTGACACCCGCATAACCTTTGGTGAAGACATTCATCGTCAGGTCTTCCGCGTCATGCACGTTGCCGACCCGGCGAAGTATGTAGTCGTAAATATCCTTGTAACAGAGCCGGAACAGTTTCCCGTAGGCTCTTTTGTCACCTTCCTTTGCCCTGGCAATAAGTTGTACTAATAAATCCTCAGGGGGGGCTTTCGCCATACCCTTCCACCCTCTTAAACGGAAGTACCTGCCGGTTTGTTGACGACGCCCGCTTTTTGTTGCTCAATCGAGATACGTCTTTTGGACGGCCGGCAGGCAGATATAGGAACGCACAAGTGGCTTCTCCTCGCTTTTCAACATTACTGTCGGTTATTATAAGTTATTACATTAGCTCGATTGCCTGGTTCACCGTATCATCTTAAAAGTTACAGAAATGCGGGCGGCAGTGGACGAAAGCGACAGAGAGCATAAGGGCCTGTTGTTGCCGGTCTTTACGGTCGCACTGGTGCTGGCTCTTTTCGCCGGTATCGTGTGGCTGGTTGCGGACGGGGTATCCTCCTTCAACGGCAATAATGACGGCCGGGTTGCCGGAGAGGGAGCCCGTCTAATGGAAAGCGTCGGGGCCCTCATAAATTGCACGCGCGTAATCAACAACGCTCCGCCCTGTAAAGATAGCGGCTCCTACGATTTCCTGGCAGACATCGACGGCGATACCCGGACCGGCCAGTACGGGGTGCCCGGATACGGGAAGGGCCTCGAGAGGGTGGTAATTTACAGATCCGGTGAGAAGAGCACTGAACTAAGAGTCGATGTCTATAGCGCTCCGGGCCAGAGGCCGCGCTCCACAGTTCTGACCGGGGACCTGGACTCAAACGACCCTCAAGCTTTCGGGATAGGCTGCACATACGAGTCACCTGCGAAGAACGGCGAAACGACCAATGAAAGAAGCCAGCTCTACGAGAAGCCAGTATGTGTAAGCGTCGCACTGGTGTTGGGACCGCGTGAGGGTGAAGCTGCGGGGAGCCGGAAGTTCAGGGAAGTCATCCGGCTTAGAGCGCTGGTGCGAGAAAGAAACCCCTGAGGCTTCCGCAAGGACATAATCCGTGTCTGTAAACGCCCATTGAGTGTAAACCGCAAAGGCTATTATGCCGTTATATATATTAGGAAAACTAAAATAATCATATTCACCACGGGAGTGGCAATGGTGATAGCCGGCAAGATGCGCGCTCAAAAGGGTTTTACGCTTATTGAACTCTTGGTCGTGGTTGGCATCATAGGCATAATCATAGGAGTAGCGGCGATCGAACTTACGGGCACAAAGAGCAGGGGCTACTTGGGCAATGGGGCGCTGCAGGTGGAGAAGTTAATCGATGAAGCTTATTCGATAGCGCAGCAGGAGCGGGTCCCCGTAACCTTGGAATTCTACAAATACGATAACGAGGACGCTGATAAGCAGAACTCATACGAGTTACTGAGGGGCGATTACGGGGAGATGGGGTTCTCGATGAAGCCCCCGCCAGGGTCCAGAGTCACGACAGTTGTAGTTGACGGCAATACGAGGTATTACTGCAAACTCGTCGAGGGTTCGCAGCTAAGGATTTCCTCCGACGTCACGGTATTCTTCAAGCCCCGCGGATCGGTAACGCGATGCGAGGACCCGAGCACGGGCGTCGAGATGGGCCAGACGGTGACTCTTACGTATCCCGGATTGACCGACAAGAGCATCACGGTCAATGCCGAGGGTATGACCAGTTATTGAATTGACGAGGAGAGTGAAAAGAAATGCGCTGGCTGAACAAGGTGGTTCGCACGGGTCGTCGGCAGGACGGGTTCACCTTAGCTGAGGTGGCAATAGCCGTATTGCTAATGGCTATCTCAAGCATCGGCCTACTGGCCATGTTCGATAGCTCCCTGCAGCTCTCAAGCCTCGCGAGAAAGAGCAAGGATGCTAAGCGTATAGCGAGGACCGTTTCCGAGCGGATACGGGCCATGCCCTTTTATGTGCCCTATGCAAATAAAGACGTCGACGTCGACGATTCCTTCTGGGGCACGGCCGAACAACGCGGAGGTACCGCTACTCCTGATATCACGAAGAATGATTGGGTCAACGCGCCCTACCTGGACTATGCGCAGGATCTCGACCCCAGGTATACGTGCCAGGTCAAGATGGCATACGTCCTGGAAGACCTGTCAACTCCAAACATGAAGGCGGATTGGGTCCCGAAGGCGTCGGCCGCGGAAGGGGGCAAAGACAATCCGCTGAGTGTCAACAGTGATGTCTTTCATATCATCAAGTATGAAGTCAAGGTCTCGTGGGAAGCCAGACTCGCCGGCGGGCGAACCGCCCACAAATCCGAGAGCTACACGACGCTGATGTCGGACACGGAGTTCCAGGCCAATCTCGGCGTAAACGAAATGATCAACACCGACACGGACCAGCTCAAGTTGGGAACGGGGGGGCTGAACTCCAACACCGCGCCGCATGATGTCGGCATTATTCCAATTGAGATAACAGGGTATGGTTTCAAGGCCGATCAGAAAATCACCGCTTCCCTGGTAATGCCGACGGTCGCAGATATCCCTATCGATAACCTGACGCGGGTCGATGACAAGACCCTTACCGGCAAGGTCAACCTGGACGTCGGCAACACCGCGGCGCCGCCCTGGCAACCCCGCAGGGACCCCGGCAAGTGGACCGTGAGGGTCGACGTGGGCCTCGCGTACGCCTTCGCCAACGAGGCGTTCATGGTGGAATTTCCCCAGCCGTATATAAACTCCTCTACACCGCGCTACGGGTATGACAACCAGGGCCCAGGGAATAAAGATGCCCTCCTGACCGCCGCCGGTACCAAAGTCCTGAATCTCGGGGCGGGCTCCTTTCCGTACACATCCTATACAGGGGCCACCATTATCCTGGTGAAGGTCGAGGATCCCAATGTCACGATCCAACCGGACCCCGACATGCCGATAAGCTATGTCCCGACAAGCTATGGAGGCTACACCAGCGGGTACTCGGTGTCGGCATACTTCGACCTGCGGGGCGCGATACTCGGCGATTATTACGTAAAGATCGCAAACTGCAAGAATAACCGGGTTACGCTGAAGCCTGGAGACGTGATCTCCAAGCCCGATGCTGCCTATGAATTGATCATAGGAGTGGGTATCACGGAGTTCACCGTCCCTACCGCCGCCAGCAATCCCTTCGGCATCACCGCGGGGCCTGATGGGAACATCTGGTTTACCGAGCAGGCTGCGAACAAGATAGGGCGCATAAAGGCTGACGGTTCACGTGTGGATGATTTCCCCGTCTATACCGCTGACAGCGGTCCCACCTGTATCACCGCGGGGCCTGATGGGAACCTCTGGTTTACCGAGCAGGCTGCGAATAAGATAGGGCGCATGACCACGGACGGCGTCTGCACCGTCAACGACGAGTTCACCGTCCCTACCGCCGCCAGCAATCCCTTCGGCATCACCGCGGGGCCTGATGGGAACATCTGGTTTACCGAGCAGGCTGCGAACAAGATAGGGCGCATAAAGGCTGACGGTTCACGTGTGGATGATTTCCCCGTCTATACCGCTGACAGCGGTCCCACCTGTATCACCGCGGGGCCTGATGGGGACCTCTGGTTTACCGAGCAGGCTGCGAATAAGATAGGGCGCATGACCACGGACGGCGTCTGCACCGTCAATGACGAGTTCACCGTCCCTACCGCCGCCAGCAATCCCTTCGGCATCACCGCGGGGCCTGATGGGAACATCTGGTTTACCGAGTTTTTCGGGAACCAGATAGGGCGCATCAATGTTAGCGGACTTATGTAGGAATCATAGATTGAACAGGTGTGAGATGAACAGGTGGATGGTGGAAAAGCTTAAGACGGCTCGCAGTGAAAAAGGGATGAGCATTGTCGAGCTGATAGTTGGCATCATCATCCTGCTCATCCTGCTTGCCGGGGTGCTGTTCTTTTTCGATTTCGGGCTCGGGAACTTCAAGCTGGCGCAGGCGAGGGGCGTGTTGAGCCAGGAGGCCGACAACGTCATGGAGGAGACGATCCGACAGGTAAGGGTGGCTACGAGCTTCATGGTGCCTGTCGGAAGCGGATGGGTAGGAAACCCAATCTACTTTGCGGGGGACGTGCGGGGTGACCCTACGACCAGTAACGTGATTAACGTGATGTTCTATCTAACGAGCGAAAACAAGCTGATGCGGAACGATAGCGCCGGCGCGATCGATATTGCGGACAGTGTTACTATTGCGGACAGGGTTACCAAGCTTGAATTCACATACTACAGTGGAGACGGTAAGCCGCTGGTACCCCCGGACAGCATCACCGACGGGACCAGGACTTCCATCAAGACGGTCCAGATACGGTTTGTCATGGAGAGGCCCGTGCCCGGACGGAGCAAGATCTCGACCGAGAGGATCGGCACAGTCGTTATCAGGAGCAAGCTGAGCTGAAGTGGCGGATACTCGAGAGAGCGGGGCGGATGATCATGTACAGATTGGCGCGTGTTAAGAGTAAGACGGCGACCGCAGTGGATACATCGCTGGTGCGTGGGATCGGGAGCGCGGAGGATGGATTCGCGGTCGCGATGGTCCTGGTTATAATAATGATAGTGTCTCTCCTGGGCATCGCTATGCTGACCGTCGCGGCTTACCAGATGAGGGACGCTGACCGTACCCTTCCCTCAAACCGTGCATTCGACCTGGCGGACTCCGGGCTCTCTTACGCGCATGGACAGCTGGCGCAGGAAAACCCGGTGCCCGACCCGCCGAGCTATTATGATTCCCTCCCGGTTCAGATGGGCAGTGCGGACTCGACCTTCGACGTCACGATCACCAAGGACACCGACTCCGGAGGCAACGTGATACCTTACCACTACCGGATCGTGTCTACCGGCAGCTACCGGAAATATGAGGGGAGCGCGAGCAACCCACGCACCTACACCAGGAAGCTCGAGGAAGTGGTGCAGTTCCGGACCGCGGAGAGCTCTTTTGACGTCTTCACCTACTGCATGTACTCGGACAAAGGTGACGTAATACTCGACACCGGTACAACGGCGAACGCCAGTACGGGTACTTTAACAGTCGACGGCAACATCTATGCCGGCCGTAATGTCAACCTTCTCGACGAAAAAACCAACCATGCCGCTGGGTCACTTACGGTAACCGGAAACGTGACCGCCGGCCAAGATGTCGTTATGCAGGCGCAAAGCGGGTACAACTCGACGGCAAACGACTCCGTAACCGGAGACTTGACGGCGCGCTACGACGTCTCCATTCTCGCGCAGACCGCTGTCGGTGGTGGCGGCAAGGGCGCTAGTTGGCTTGTGGGTGGCAGCATAAACAGCGGCCGGGACGTCAGCTTGATCTCTCGGGTGTTTGTCAATGCAGGCGCAAGCGTGAAGGTTGCACAGAGCGCTAATACCAGCGTGAACGATACCAGCGTGAACGCCAAGGGAAATGTTTACTTGTCCTCTTACGGATTCGCGGTGGCTCAACCTGTTGCGCATGTCGGCAACAGCGAGGCCGCGTCGGGCATAAACGCTGACGGGAACGTGGATATCATTGCATGGTCGAATACTGCCAATGCGGATTCTCAATCGAGGGTTTACGGCAATGTCCTAGCAAAAGGGCACGCGAATCTGACTGCGGCTGCGTATGGGCCGACGTGCGCGCCGGTGGCCGAGGTGCGCGGCGACATGAAGAACAACGGGGGTTCCAATCTGTCCGGTATAGGGATTGGCTCGCAAGCGATTGTCTTAGGCTTGTGGCAGCACCCCGCCGGAGTATGTTCGACAAGTGGGAATTACAGTTTCGATCCCCTGAAACATCTTGATATCAGTCCGGGTATCGGAAACGCGCCGGTCCAGCCCGTGCCCGACATCGATTGGCCGGAGCCTGATTGGGACTGGTACCGCACTATGGCAATAGCACAAGGGCCAGGGCACTATTACACCAGCGGCCAAACATTTACCAGCGATGTGAACCTCAATAGTGATCCCTCGAGCATGTGGGTGATGTACGTTGAGGGCAATGTGACGATACAAAAAAATGTTAATCTAACCAACAACGGCGTAATAGTGTGCGAGGGTGACTTCACTGTCAACGGCACAGTAGCCATGAGCGCCGGTAGCAAGTATCAGGTGATAGCCAAGGGCAACATAACGCACGCGAATTCGGGAAGCATTAACCCTAATGCGAACGATACCGTATTCCTCTATACTGACGGCAGCTACGATGGTGACAATGACGGCATAAGTGGCAACGTCACGTACGATCTCGCATGGTTTAATACATTGAAAGGTCAGATTACAGCCAAGGGCAACATAAAGGCTTCCGCAGGCGATAATACCAAGATAGCCAATCCCAAGATAAGTTACGCGGGGCCCAGCTTCCCCGTGTTGGGGTGGAGTTTACCGTTTGAAGTGCTTTCGTTCAGGGAGCTCTCGAGCTCACCGTAGTTGCGCTGATTACTCAATCCCTGTGCCTTGGATGCGATGAGATAGCACCTGAAAATATGACATGTTGTTTTCCTTGATTATCCAATATGGACGAAGAGCCGGTCTCGATGGCCGGCTTTCGCATTTGAAGATGTTGCAGTACGTTACAGCCTGGTTTCTGGTAAGATATGAAGTCAAATAACGGTATGGAGGTGCGCATTGAAGAAAGGTAAAGGCATCCTAAGGGGTCAAGTTCGCCTTGCGACGGTGATACTGCTTACGGTTTCTGTTGCGTCGTTGGCCTTCGGAGTTCTTTCATCGGGTTGCGGCAGCAGCCAGCCGTCTTCGGCAAAGGAATACAAGAAACAGTGGACCGAGATCATGGATGCGTTTCAGACGAGGGTAGCTGCCGACGACAAGAAGACCACCGCACTGATTGAAAAGAAAGACGTCGCAGGCGTGATAAAACTCGTGAACCAACGCATAGCGAACGTTGACGAGGTATTCGGCAAGATAATTGTGCTGCGACCGCCCGTGGAACTGAGGAAGGTGCACGCTGAGACCCTCTATTACTTCACCAGCCTCAAAGACCAGTTTAATTATCAGAACGACTTTTACAACGCTGTATTGACCGGTCTGCCGGCAAAAGACTTGCAGACGATTTCGAACCAGGCGACGTACAAGACAAGGGCGATTGGCGCGGAAATCCAACTCGAGATACAGAGAGTCGGCTTGAAGCTCAAGTCAACTGGAGAACAACCCAAGTCGCAGCAGTCCGCGACGCAGTCCGCGAACCAGTGAGGCATAACAACTGCGAAAGGTTTTCAGCTGTTCTTGAACTCAAAGGACCCGTCCGGCACTAGCCCGGAGAGCTGCCCGTGAACAGGTGCCCTGTCCACCCCGACCAGGAAACGATGGTCCCGTGCCTCGGGTGCGGCAGGTATTTCTGCCGGATATGCAACCCGCCGAGCGGAGCGGGCCGGTGCTTGCCAAACGGGGCCCTTCCGAAGTCTCCGGGGATCCCGAATCAGCGGCCGGGAATAGCCCGGCTAAGAACCTCCACGCCACCGGGTGTCATCAGTACCATCTCCTCGAGACGCACGCCACCCAACCCTTCTATGTAGATCCCGGGCTCTATGGTGAAAACCATGCCTGGCTGAAGCACGTCTTTGGAAAGCGCGGAGAGTGTAGGTTTCTCGTGGACCTCAAGCCCCACGCCGTGCCCGAGCCCGTGGCTGAAATTATCGGCGAACCCTTTGCTGGCAATAACCCCTCGGGCAGCCCCATCGGCCTCGGATGCGGGGAGCCCCGCCTTGAGGACTGAAAGTGCCGTATCGCCGGCTTCCTTTACTGCTTCGAGGAGAGCCTGCTGCCGCCGGTCGGGTTCGCCCAGTACGAGCGTACGGCTCGTGTCGGTGCAGTATCCGTCCTTCCTCGCTCCGAAATCAATGACCACAAGGTCGCCTTCCACAAGCACCCGGTCTGTGATTCCCGCGTGGGGCATGGAGGAGTTCGGGCCCGAGGCTACGACCGTTTCGAAAGCGGGCCCATCGGCCCCGAAAAGCATCATCTTGTAGTCGAGTTCGGCGGCTATCTCTCTTTCAGTATTTCCAGGCTTTACGAGGGGGAGTATCTCCGCGAAAGCCTTTCCGGCGCATTCGAGCGCACGCCGCATGAGCGCGATTTCCTGTTCGTCCTTGCGCGCCCTCATTTCCTCCACGATGTCTCTTGTCGGTTGCAGTGCCGCCCGACCGGCGAACGCCTCCCTGAGCCGTTCGACAAATTCAAAAGAGGCGGTTGCCTCAAAACCTGTCGACTCTACCCCTTCCAGGAGACTCGATATTAATTTTGTCAGGTCTTCCCTGTAAACAACCGTCTCCCATTGCGGTGCCTCGATGCGCGCCTGATCGCGGTAACGCCCATCGGTGATAAGCACAGTATCGTCTGGAGTCACCAAGGCGCTGGCGCTGCTGCCCGTAAAACCGCTCAGGTAACGCACGTTCTCCATCTTTGTTATTATCAGCGCCCCCAGGCTTTTTTCTTCAAGTGCATTTCTCAATTCTGAAAGTCGTTTATGCATCGCTGTCTCCACTTGTGTTTTGCGGAATATTATACGCGCATTAGTCAAGCGATGGCTTTGGTCTTCAGGGGATGGGCCACGCTGATGCCCACCACCTGGTCGAACTTTTCCAAGAAGTCGTAAGCCCACTGCCAGCTGTAGGTGGACTCCATGGCTATCCGGCAGGGTGACTCAAGGCCATCGAAGAATTCCCTGAACGCTTCCCTGTCGCTGGTTATCTTTGCCTGTTTGAAAATCGATCCGTCACCGTCCATCACGGTCAGATAAGAATTACGTTTGTGGATGTCGATACCTACACTTTTCATGACTGCTCTCCTTTCTTGTGGCCAGCGGAACCGCAGACAATTGATCACGGTTCATGTTATTCTTGGGAGGGCAGTCATTTCATTACATCAGAGATGGTAAAATACCGGCGTTGGAAGCGGTATATGGAGAATCTCGGTTGATGCAGATAGACCTTGTTTGCCCGGAATGTAGAATAAACGGTTCAATATCGATACTCGCAGAACTCTATACTGTTTGCGGGAGTACATCCGATCCTCTTGTCTGTTCATGTGGGAGTACATACCCTATTGTCGGGGGAATTCCTATCATGGTACCGGAGGACAAACGCGAATCCTTGAACTTCCCAGGCAGCGTTTCGACAGAGCACCTCGAATTTGAACCGAATCCGACGCCAAGAGTTGCCAGGCTAATAGAAGACTATCCGAGCGAGATCGCGTTAGATGTCGGTTGTGGTCCGGGGCCTTATATTAAGTACTTCAATGGGCATGTAGTGTTTTCAGATATTAATTACTACTATGTCGACAAAGCTGTCAGAGCCCATGAGGGGACCCATACAGCTATCGGTGTCGTAATGGACGCACGGTATCTCGCTTTTTCAGAAAATGCTTTTGATCTAATTCTATGCTCTAACATCGTGGAACACCTCCCGCCTGAAGATATCCACAGCACCATCGAGTTTTTGAAGACGGCTACCAGAGGTAGATTGCAGGTAGACGTTCCGAATGAGACCGGCCTCGTCGATATTGTCCGGAGACTACTGCACGCAATCAAGGTGTTCGAGACCACGGAGTCGGAAGACCCCACTTATGTGCATTTGTCCAAGTTCAGCCCGAATTCAATACGTGCTGAGGGCTTCGAGGTTAGAGGATGCATGGGCTGGGTATCCAGGCAGAGAATCAAGATTAAACCATTATGGGATTTCTATGATCTATTGATCTGGCGCTACCCCATCCTTGCTGGAACACTCATCGGTTTGTACGACAAAACCTGAGTTCTGATACGTGTCGGCTACGATGCTACCGGCGGTCACTTTACGACATGGAATTTCTTCCATAAAAGATACATATATACTAAATTCATATTATAGAGGCTTTTTACCTTGAATGTGCTTGGTGTGCTTGAATCCAATTCCAGTCAAGGAGGCAACAAAAACACATTGCGGGCCGCGATAGAGAGATTCAAGGAGTATCGGTCACCGGTTGACGGCAAGGCACCGCTTCTTATATAGGAACGGCCGAGCCAGTGCTTGCTTCTACGACACCAGACCTGCGGATTTCAAAGACATCCAGATGCGGTCTGCTTGACCTTCCCAACTCCATTCTTCGAGAATCAAGTCCCGCGCTTCTTTTCCGAGTTTGTCCCTTGATTCCTTGTCTCTCAATAATTCGACGATAGTCCCAGCAAACTCATCAGTATCTCCAATCGGGACCTTGGCCATACCTCTTGGATAGTAAGACTTCAATGCCTCAAGGTCATAGGCGATTCCGGCGAGACCCCATGCCATGCCCTCCGCTGCAGCCATGCCGCCGCTGTCGTATAGTGCAGGGTGCAGTATGAGTTTGCTCCTTCGGAATACTTTATATTTCGGTTCTCCATCCAAGAACCCGAGGACACTGACTTCTTCTTCCAGATTATTTGCCTCTATTTTCTGCCGTAGTTCTTTCTCAAGCGGACCGGCTCCGATGATGGCCAGCTTGGCGCCGGGGATTTTGTCACAGACCAATTTCCATATATCGATTAGCTCGACGACACCTTTTTGGGGGTGAAAACGGCCCAGGAAGACCGCGTCGAACAGCTTCTCTTCATCTGTTTCTTCAACAAGGTCAGTGTTCGAAACGGAAACGTCTACGCCGCCCCTGATTACCATCACCCGTTCTATAGGGCGATGCGGGGTCACGAATGCCGCTACGTCCGGCTGGCTGGTCACGAACACTGCGGAAGCGAACCTTCTAACGATGTAATAGACAGGCTTTTGAGAAAGCCAGTAGAGGAAGGTCCGGAGAGATGGTAGCCGCCATGGACCGTTCTCTCGGAAACCCTTGAAGGGAGTGGGGGCAAAAAGGTAGAAGCCCGCAATCCATCGGGCATGTTTTCGGTTACGAAGGAACATAATGAAACCCGGAAGTGAATCGGGCCAAAAGTCCGAAGCAGTATAGATCAAGTTGTTTCCCCCCGGTTCTATGCGGAACCTCGCTGCGAAAGCTATGCCTTTTACTACCCTTTTCATGTAACTCGTAAAAAGATTCTCCTCTTCCCGCAGCTGGTTAATGCGGATAAAATCAACGGGGGAGTCATCCAGATATCTACTCCATAGTGCACTGGTCAGGTTGGAACCAAGGACCGTTATTTCCGCCTTGCCGGTGCCGGTCCACTGCTTGCTCAGCTCGATGGCAATACGCTCGCCGCCGCTCATGACGATTGAGTTGGCATGCGAGTTATCAATTACGAGAACGGAAACAGCCATCCATGCCTCTATTTCATCGGTGCTCATTTTCAGTTCTGAAAACTGCCCGGTTTTTCCATAGCCGGTGTCTTATTTTACCAAATGTAACGGCATTGAAGGGGCGCGAGATAGCATGTATCGCAGAGCTTTCTGTAGTTCAATGAGTGAAACACCGGAGCCTAATTCACATCTCGCCGTCGACCCGCAGATTTCCGTGTATTAGACTATATGTCGTGAATATATTGATCGTGCTTTGAGCATGTTAAGCTCTCTTGCGCAGCTTCAAGCTTTACTAAAGAGTCTATCCACTGATATGAGAAATGGCTTATTCAAAGGCAGGGAAATGAATGGTAAAAGAGCGGCAATTATCGTTGATCATTTCTGTTTGTCCCCGTTGGGTGGCGGGGTTACCTATCCGAGGGAGCTAGTAAGGGCTCTGTCTGAACTGCCCAGGGACGACATCGACATTACGCTTGTTGGGTTTGGTTTTTCTTCCATGGTTGAGCAATATCCATTCCTGGCCGACTTCAGACTGCTTGAGATACCAATGCGCAGAATCCCATTTTACTTCGACTTCCGCCATTTTATTATTGTTCCACTTGTTCTCCGGAAACACGGGTTCGACGCGGTTATCGAGCTTACGCAGAGCATTCCTTTTCTTTTTAAGGATTACAAGCTTGCGGGAATGGTCACCGACATAACGCCTCTCATGTTCCCGCGGTTGTTCAAACACCCGCTCGCTTCGTACCTAAGACACACCACCCTGCTTCGTATCGCATTCAAAAGATGCGACAGGATCGCGGCCATTTCTGAAACCACAAGAAAAGACCTCATCAAACATTATAGAATTGCCGAGGAAAAGATCAGGCTTGTTCCCCTGGCATTCAGCAAAAGTGAATACCGCAAGTCCTACGTTTTTTCACGCCATAACATCGAGGGGCGTTTCATACTTTCCGTGGGTACGTTCCAGCCACGAAAGAACTATACGACCTTGATCAATGCTTTTGACCAGTTTATTGAAAAAGCTGGGCATGACGACCTTTTTCTGGTCATCGTCGGAGAACTCGGATGGAGATACGAGACCATAATTGCCACCTACAATAATGCGAAACATAAGGATAAGATCCGTTTCTTGCACAACGTTAATGATGAAGAATTGATGAATCTTTACGAGCAATGTTTGTTCTTCGTCTATCCTTCACTATATGAAGGGTTCGGTCTGCTCATACTGGAAGCGATGGCGTTCAGCAAGGCAGTCCTGATATCCAACAGCTCATCGATGGCCGAGTTCCCGGTGGATAAAAGATTCAAGGTTGAGCCAACCGATACCAACGCATTCAAAGAAAATATCGCATTCCTGGTTGAGAGCGAATCTGACAGGATCGAACAAGGCAAACGTAACTCTGAGATTGCCGGAGGCTACTCATGGTCCAAAGCGGCCGGACTCTTGCTGGACATGATTTCAGAATTGCTCTAGACCTCTGTAGGCTGTCTTGACTCCAATCTACTACTTACCCTGGGATTCAGGGACACCTTGTCGTGGTATAGACTGAATAAGAAAAGCATAGCGCGATGAGATTCTGGCGCAGGTGGAAGTGCTTGAGGTACCTAGACTAGAGTGTGAAATATGTGGCAGTACAACGAATCATACTATTCAAGGGGACGGAGCCGCGGTATCGCGGGCGCACTAGGTTCGATTGTATCTTGTCTCTCGCAGACCTATCTTGCACGGAGACTGACGTCGAAATTCGGGTCCGGCAGGGTGTTAGAGGTTGGCTTTGGGGACGGGTCTTTCCTTGAGAAAATGGCTGCTTTGGGCTGGGAGGCTGACGGGATTGAGACTTCAGACACGGCGATCGAGATGGCGCGCGAGAAGACGAGCATAAATGCATGGAAAGGAGACATGACAGACTCAGACCTTGAGGAATCTTCATATGACCTGGTGATTATGAGACACGTACTGGAGCACATGGATAACCCGGACCGAGCCTTTGCTCGCACGTACGAGATACTCTGTCCTAACGGGGCGGTCTTCATAGCAGTACCGAACATTGAAAGCATCGAGGCCAAAATCGCCGGGGACAAGTGGTTTCACCTCGATCCCGCATATCACAAAACCCACTACTCACCTCAGACAATCAAGAACGCCCTACTGATTGCGGGTTTCAGGGACATAAAGATAAACCATTTTTCCATCGATTACAGGCAAACGCTCATGTACAGTATCATGTCCAGGATTGGCCTTGACCCGGTTTCCAAAGATGCGACGGCCTCCCAGCGGGCAATTCTAATTGCTCTCTTGCCGGTCGGAGTCGTTCTCTCTTTTGCCTGCTCTCTTGTGAGGAGGGGCGGGACCATCGAGGTTACGGCGAGGAGACTATGACATGGATGTCAACCATTTGCATGTTTCAAGAACGCTGCTTTTTTCGTTCTTTATATGACCGGCCCAGATAAACTTCCCGTCACAAGAATTATGTAGTGCTTCGGTGCTTTGTGAAGTCTCTCAGGTGTCCAAGCACAGCACGACCGGCCCGGGCAATAAATCTGACGTCATTGACACTTCTTACGGAGAACAGGGTGCGTGCTATGAACCGGGGCGAAAGAAAAGAGCGGTAAAGGCCCTGTGTAAGGCTTTTTATCTCTTCATCGGTCATAGGGCTTGCAAGTACCGGCGCGCTCATGTCGAACAGATCCCAGTCCGTGGTTCGCAACCACCCCGTTTTCTTTGCCTCTTCAAACAGTGGGCTCCCGGGATACGGAGTAACGATTGTCGCCTGGAGCATGTCCGCGTCCCCACGTGCAAGCAGGGCACCGCATAGTTCCAGGGTGCGCCCGGCGTCCGCTTTCGACTCCCAGGGGTAACCGACCATCGTGGTGAGGTGAACGGTCAGCCCGGCCTTCTTCGCCAGACGGCAGCTTTCCACTATGTCCTGGACTGTGGTGCCCTTTTTCAGCATATCGAGCGTCTTCTGGTTGGCGGACTCAAGCCCGAACTTCAGCAGCCTGAAGCCAGCCTTTGACATGAGGCGATATTGTGCAAGGGACATGGAGCCTACGCGCGCGTTGCAGGATAGGGCGAGTCTCTCGGAGTATTCCCTCTCGATCATTCCCCGGCAGAATCTATCGAGCCAGCCTCCGGTCGGGAAGGTCCCGGTGTCGTCGAAGATCTCTTTTACGCCATACCGCTCGATCAGGTGGCCGATCTCGTCCAGCACATTTTCATGATTCCTGACCCGGAACCTTGGATACAAGGTTGTCCATGCGCAGAATGTACATTTTCCGTACCAGCAGTCACGCCCGGCCATTGTGTATGTATGGGGCCTCTTGATGAAGAGATGCTCGCCGTAGAGTTCCCAGTGAGTCAGATCCCGGTCGATTTCGGGAAGGGAATCAAGGTCGTGATCAAGGGTAAAAGAACCAGTGGAACTGAAATCACCTTCTGTCCTGAACCAGACGCCGGGTTCCAAGGCCGATCTACCCTCTAAGTGTTCAACGAGGTTTACAAGCAGAAAGTCATAGTCGCCGCCTGTCAGGATGTAATCTACAGGACTCATCTCAAGGGATTCTTCAGGAAGAGCAGTGACGTGGTCGCCAACTAGCACCGTAATTGTCTCGGGGAAATCAGTTTTGATTCTCTTGATGATTTCCCAGTGTTTTTTTACTACAGGGGTCTTTGTCTCCAGAACGATAAGGTCCGGACGCTCCTTTGCAATGAACTCCCAGAAATCGTTCGCTTTCCAACGCATCGCTATTGCGTCATTCCATATTACGTCATGCCCCATTTCTTTGAGCATGGTCGCTGCCCAAGCGGGGACCATCGGGTATATGAAGGAAGGGTTATGAAACCATTGGAACTGGCGGTTCTGCCCGAGAGTGGGGTACCGGGAATCACCCAGTGGAGGATACGAGACAGCCACTTTCATTTGTTCTCAATCCTCCGTAAACATAGCCCGATCATGAACGCGATGCCGTAGGTGACGTTGGTTGCGATGATACCCGGGAACACAAGCAAGTTGTCGAGGACATTCAGGTTTTTTACACTGGAAAGGAGCGCGGATATCAAATACAGGCCCACGAATGTTAGATAGGCATAGAGAACAATAGGATCGATGAACGATAGTCCAAGCCCAACGAGTAACGAGAGAACAAAGAGACTTGGTACAAAGTACTTAAGCCGACGCGAGGTTTCGGGGAACTTCCGCACGAAGAAGCCACGGTGGAGGCCGTAGGAATACACTTGACGAAGATGAGCGCGATAAATCGGTCTCCTGTGATGATTAACCACTACGTTAGGGATGTATATGATTCTCTTTCCAAGCTCCTTGGTTAGTTTGAGGCACAGAACTGTATCTTCCCCCGGCCAGTATTCCTCGGGGAAACCTCCAGTTTTAATGAGGTCAGAACGTCGCACAAACAAGTTGCATGATGGATAGTCATCAACCTCCCTTAAGGCATGGTATGTATACCGATAAGTTGTATTCCCTGAGACCAGATGAGAAGAGTAGATCAAACCACTTACCAGTTGCTTCCTGTTGTCTTTGAACGGGGTAACTGCAGGACCGCAGACCGCTGCCACATTGTCGTCCTTGAAGTACGGAACAGCGTTTCTTAGCCAATCCTGTTCCGGCCAGGCGTCGGAGTCAATGAATGCTACTATTTCAGCGTTGCTATAGTTTATTCCCATGTTCCTCTTTACCGCGGGCCCGACAGGGCCGCTTGGTATCACTCTACTTCCGGTGTGTTCCATTTGGGCTTCGACGAGGTAGTCAGTGATGAGTTTAATGTCGAAATTGCTATAGTTTAATTCGTTGCACTTGCTAATGCACTCTACGGTCAGTGGATCAAGGACCCTTGTTGGAATCACAATGGATATCTTGGGCTCAATGTCGACAACTGGCAAAAGTGGGCTTTCGTAATATCGCAGAATATAGAGACGATAGAATATTGCCAGAGTGTCAACGATGATGTTACGTACATCCGCTAGCTTGATGCGCCCAAACTCCCTCTGGAAGGTGAGTTCGATGGGCGCCTCTGAGACCGAATACCCCATACTGTGCGCAACCGCCAGCAGTTCAAGGTCGAGTGTATAGCGCTTGCACACAAGCCGCGGAAAAGAATGGGCAAGAACCTCTCTGCGAAAGATCTTGATTCCTGTCTGAGTATCTTTGATGGGAAGTCGAAATAGAATAAGCACCAATAAGTAGTATATGGAACTATAAAGCCGCCTGTGCCACGGATAGTTGAGGCGGGAATCTGGATGGCGTTTGCTTCCAATGACTATGTCAGCACCCGTCTTTTCCATCTCTGCCAGAAGGACCCTGATATTTGAAGGATGCAGATCAAGGTCGGCGTCCAGAAACAGAACAAGTCCATTTTTGCATGCCTCGAATCCCCTCCTGAGAGCGTTACCTTTCCCCTGGTTGTCAGTCAGTGTGACAGTCTTGATGCTCTTGAACTCGCTTGTGGCTCGAGCGATTTCTCCTGGTGTATCGTCGGTGCTGCCATCATCGACGATTATGATTTCATAGTCCCTGTCTAGCTCATCGAGTACTTGAACTGCCTCTACCGCCATCTTGTAGATTATTTTTCCTTCATTATGAGTAGGGATAATGAGTGATATTCCTTCTTCGACCGCTGTCACCTTTCACGCCCCCGATTTGGACTTCTGATTACATCAATCTAAGTTCAGCTTGCCGGGATCGACGACTAGAGCGGTACAATCGCTAGGTCGCCCAGCCTCACCGTGCCGATTTGAGTTCCTAATATGACAATCTCGTCGTCTGACAGTCGGGCAGGTGCGCCGTGGACTATTAAATGAAGGTCGAGTCCTTTTATTGGAATCGTCAGGTTCGGGATTTCAGCTACGATTTCCTGGTCCCGGGATAACTCACGCTGAAAAAGGATTCTTTCGCCGCTTTTAATGACGATTTCACGATCAATTGTATTGTTCGATATTGGAAGCCTAAGGGCAACCCGCTTGTCCCTGCCGCTGAAGTTAAGTATTTTGATTATCCCTTCAACAATCATGACTCTCATCGTCGTCATATCCGAAAGCGTTCGTGGGATGCTTATGTCCCCGAGATACAAGGGAACGAGCTCTGCCTTGGGGGCAGTGATCCTGAAGACGTCCGCCTTCCTGAACTCGCCCTTTTCGTCGAACTTCTCCATTAGCTTCAAACCAGGAGGAAGGTTTTTTCCGTTCGTTTTCTCACCTGCTCCAAGCATTCGCTCTTTGAAATACACGAAGTAGTCTATGTTGAATCTGCTAAGTATGCCGGGGGTTGCGTCGTCATAAGGATTGAAGACGGTCCTCCTCAAAGCTTCGCCGTCAGAATTGTCATAGGCTCCGTTCAACATCGGTTTTTGAAATTCTCTTTGGAAATTCATCAGTTCGCCGGTCACGAATAACCCCGTTTCGTTCATTGGATAGAATGCAATTGCCGAGCCTTTTGGCAATGCCTCCAACTTCTTGAATACCCGGGGCACGTTACTCAGATCGATATACCTGAAGGGCGGCACATTCAGCATCTCAATTGCAAGAATAACCATCAGAGAGACCAAGAGGGTTTCCTTCCATAGTCCCTTGAGCTTGTTCAGGATCCTCGAGAGTCCAAAACAAGCCAAGATTGTCAGGCATGTGACGATTATTATGCTGATACGAAGATACCAGCGGAACCAGGGGATGAAGATCGTGAGTAGAGAAGACGGTAGCGGGATCCTTGTTGAGCCGATGTGAACGTAAGGCTTAATGGAAAGCATGAAAGCGACTACTGCCGCAAGAACAAGGCCCCAGGTGATGTAAAGGTTTTCGTTCGATGACAGCTTCTGAACCGGCTCGTCACCGTAATTGAACAATGGTTCACCGCCTGCAGGATTCTTCTCTTTCTTTCGCCTGGTGGTAACGAATACACCGATCACCGCGAGAATAATCAGAACCCATCCAACATAGACAGCATTACTGAAAGAAACGCGAGATTGCCCAAAGAATTTGCTTATTTTTCCCAAGACTGGGTTTTCTGGGCTGGGTATAATGTATTCCCGTGGCGAGGCGCTGTTCCATTCGATGTACTTCTCTATTCGCAGTTGGCCAGGCGTTGGACTTGTAGGCCATTTGCCAGCGGGATTCAAATCCGAGAGCGGAAGATAATAGAAGGGTGTTATGAAAACAATCAGCACGAGTACCACGAGAAGCGATAAAGCCAAAGTCTTCTTGTTGACCCCCCAGGGGATCTTCCCGGGTGAACCCAGTCGCTTGGCCTCACGCCATAGTGAGATTCTCTTAGCGACAAAACAGCCAAAAAGGAAGGAGGCGGTAAAAATCGCCATAAAAAGCGCGTAATGGATACTCGTGCCCGCCACGAGTATCCCGGAGATTGTTAAGTAAATTGCGTTTCTCGGACCAGGTTTTTTCACATAACGTAATAGCATGAGGATGTAAAGAGGCATCCACTGAATCATTGCTAAGTGTAGGTAATACATGGAATTAAAGGCAAGGTAGTTTGAAATCAGATACGCAAACCCTCCAAACAGTGCAACACGCCTGTCGCGAGTTAGATAACGCACCAGGTAGTACATGGTGATGCCTGAAAGCACGAAATTCATTAATATGATGATGTTGTAGACGACAACCTCTTTAAGGAATAGAAGCAAAAACCATTCGAAATAGAATGAAATTGGTTCAATCGGCACGCTTGAACCGTGAGCGCCAAAAGGGAAACCGATCAGCGGGCATGACGTGAAACTAGTACTGTACTGGTGGAAATTGCGCAGCCACCACATCTGCCAGAGACCGCCCAGGTTGTCACTGGGCACGCCATAAATAGTACTGCCGAATCTGATTATGATGGGCCACGTCAGGAAGACGGTGACCAGGAAGTAGAAGGCGAATATCCAGACCTCTGGTGGGATGCGCCTGATCCATGATTGTTTTTCAGCATCCTGGAGACTTAAGGCTTCTTCCATATCTACCTCAGGCAGTTTGTGCATCCAGGCTTTTACACCTGCCTTGTTATCGGTTTCACGGGTATAATTCCGTACGACTTGAAATACCCTTATATTCTTACGCCAAAAGCTGCTTCCTACCTCCGGCCGCGCACTAATTTGTTAATTTGTTAATATTACACGAGCAGGGAGTTGCTTTAGAAATTGAGATATTGGAGGTAACTGACATTATATCGACAAGCGATTTTCGAAACGGGCTCGTGATTGAGCTCGATGGGTCTATGTTCAGGATTGTGGAGTTCCAGCACGTGAAGCCTGGCAAAGGCGGCGCGTTCGTGCGCACGAAGCTCAAGAACGTGGAGACAGGCGGGGTGGTAGACAGGACTTTCAGGGCGGGGGAGAAGTTCGACGAGGCGGTCCTGGAGCACAGGCGCATGCAGTACCTGTACCGTGACGGTGAGAACTATGTTTTCATGGACATCGAGACCTATGAGCAGGTGCAGGTCGGCACTGAGGTAATCGGGGAAGCCGCCACCTACCTGGTCGAGAACCAGGAGCTGAGCGTGTTCATCCGCGGGGGAAAGCCCGTGACAGTGGAGCTGCCTGCCGCTGTCAACCTCAAGGTGGTCAAGGCTGAACACTGGATTAAAGGTGACACGTCCGGGGCGGCGACCAAGCCGGTGACGCTAGAGACGGGACTGGTCGTCCAGGTGCCGTTGTTCGTAGAGCAAGGCGACTTGATTAAGGTTGATACCCGTACCGGCAGATACTCGGAGAGGGTTTGAAACGATGCCGAAATGGCTGAGCAGCCGCAGCAGGCAGCGAAGGTACGCCCTGCGGATCCTCTTTGAAATCGATATCAATAAATCCTCGCTCGACGAGGTGCTTGAGGGAAAGAGCAGAGTTGGGGAGGACGCTCCGGGGGATTTTGCCCTTGATCTGGTTCGCGGTGTAGAGAAGCAACGACCAGAGCTCGACAGCATAATCTCGGAATACGCGGAGGGGTGGGACCTCGAGCGTATGCCCCTGGTGGATCGCAACATCCTGAGGATGTCGCTTTACGAGCTGTTCTATTTGGAGGATATCCCCTCGGGAGCGACAATTGACGAGGCGGTCGAGCTTGCGAAGTCCTTCTCAACGAAGGATTCCGGGAAATTCGTTAACGGTGTATTGGGCAAGGTGAACCGCGACAGAGAAGCGGGGAATCTGCCCTGACGGGCTGAAATCTCAAACGAATACTGCTCCTAAAAATGGCCAAAGCAAACCTTAGTCCATTTCGGGTAGGCAAGGACTTCGGCTTAGGATTTAAAAAGATGAATCTCCCAGAAATTGGCGAACCTTCTAAGAAACTCAGGAACTCTTTCCGCGTAGAAGAAAATAGGTCCGCCATGCAATCCAAAAACAACCGGGTAGATCTTATACTTGGTAAATAATGAAGCGCCCAGGAGATGTAACAAGTCCTCCTCGGTGTATTCACGTAGGTGTTCCCACCAGGGGAACTTCCGCTCACCGGAAAATATTCCAACTATAGCTCTTACCAATCGTTTTCTATTTGGGGTGTTCAACAAAGCTATTCCTTTTGGCTTTAAAACTTCATATAGTCCGTTAATTGCTTTCAAGTCATCGGGAACGTGTTCAATAACATGGCTGGAGATTACGATATCTATGCTCTCAGGCTTGATGATTTCCGATACGTTCTGCCAGTCCCCGGTGAGATACTTTACGTTATCGAAGTCTTGAGGAGTTCGTTCGGGCAGAAGCTCCAGGCCGATCAGCTTGCGGCAGTATCCACAAAGCTCCTTTGTCCTTTCTAGGTTCGAAGCACCGATTTCTAGTACTGTTGAAGAAGGGGAAACGTACTGTTTGTATGATTGGATTAAAGAGGCCCAATCATAATTGATTCTTTTCGATGGCAGACAAAATTTCATAGGCGACATCTACAGTTGTTTTTTGCATTCTATTCTACTCCAGGGTTATGAGTCACTCTTTAATCTCTCTGCTTCTTCCTGTTCCAGAGTGCCGCTTCTCGGCATTACAACTGTAGAGAGGGAAGAGGTCAGCCCTGTCATGAGCCAGCGCAGCATCTTGTCAAGCACGAGCAACAGTGGTATCTTTATGAAGGCCTTTAAACTAGTCCGGCGAGGCTAGCAAGGGAGAGAGATGTATGTAGATGCAATAAATAACGTCTTCCCAGAGCATGGGGAGGCGTTTTTCTATAGCCGAATAACGGCCGATGGGGAGGGCTCTAATGGCTTTTGAAGCCCGTGCGAAGGTGCTTGACGCCGAAGACCTGAACAGGATTATCAGGCGCATAGCGCACGAGATACTGGAGCGCAGCAAGGGCTCGGATGAACTGGCGCTTGTGGGGATCAGGACGCGGGGCGTGTTCCTGGCGCAGCGGCTCGGGGAAATGATCGAGGAGATCGAGGGCAAGCCGGTCGCGGTGGGGGCACTCGATATCTCGCTCTACCGAGACGACGTCGCGACCCGCGGAGCATCCAAGATAGGTGTCACCGAGATCGATTTCGACACCAACGACAAGAAGGTCGTGATAGTTGACGACGTCCTGTACACGGGCCGCACCATCCGTGCGGCGATGGACGCCTTGATGGATTTCGGCCGACCGCAGGTGGTCCAGCTCGCGGTTCTGATTGACCGGGGCCATCGAGAGGTGCCGATCAGGGCGGACTACGTCGGCAAGAACCTGCCGACATCGGGAAACGAGAAGGTGAAGGTCTTGCTCGAGGAAGTCGACGGCATAGACATGGTCGAGATAGGCGAGGAGCGGGAACCATGAGCGAAGACGGTAACGGACACAGGCACCTTCTTTCAATCGCGGACGTCGATCGCGATTTCATAATCAGTCTCCTCGATTCGGCTCGTTCATTCGCGGAGGTCTCGACAAGGCCGATAAAGAAGGTACCCGCGCTGCGCGGCCGAACGATCGCGAACCTCTTCCTGGAGCCGAGCACGCGCACGCGAATCTCGTTCGAGCTGGCGGCAAAGAGGCTCTCGGCTGATGTCATCAGCTTCTCCGGGAGCACCAGCAGCATCTCCAAGGGGGAGAGTCTGAAGGATACGGCGAAGACGCTTGTCGCGATGGGCGTGGACGCTGTGGTGATCCGGCACTCGAGCGCTGGATCACCCAAGATGCTGACAGGGTGGGTCGACTGTTCGGTAGTCAACGCCGGGGACGGCATGCACGAGCACCCTACCCAGGCTCTGCTCGATCTGTTCACGATGAGGGAGCGCCTCGGCTACCTGGAGGGCTTGAAGGTGGCGATCGTCGGCGACATCGACCACTCGAGGGTCGCGCGCAGCAACATCCATGCCCTGAACAAGGTTGGAGCGGAGGTACTGCTCGTCGCGCCCCGCTCTCTTCTGCCTCAAAGGATCGAGGGGATGGGCGTCGATATAACCGGCTCACTGGACGAGGCGCTCGGTTGGTGCGACGTGCTGTACCTGCTTCGCATACAGCTCGAGCGGGTGGAGGAGTCGAGGTTCCCGTCACTTCGCGAGTACACGCTCCAGTACGGCCTGACACAGACGCGCTGGTCGAACCTCAAGCGCAAGCCGCTTGTTATGCATCCGGGGCCCATGAACCGGGGGGTGGAGATCGAATCGAGCGTCGCGGACGAGGTCGAGTCGGTGATCACCGGGCAGGTCACGGCTGGCGTTGCGGTAAGGATGGCGGTTCTCTACGACCTTCTCGGGGGTAGTCATGGCTGAGGGAATACTTGTAAAGGGCGGCAGGATAATCTCGTTCCCCGGCGGCCTTCGCGGCGAGGCGGACGTCCTCGTGCGTGAGGGAGTAATCTCCAGGGTCGAGCGGGGGATAATGCCTGGTGGTGAGGAGGTCATCGACGCGTCCGGCTGTCTTGTGACGCCGGGCCTGGTCGACCTGCACGCGCACCTCCGCGAGCCGGGCATGGAGTACAAGGAGGACGTCGCGAGCGGCAGCCGTGCCGCCGCCTGCGGAGGCTACTCCGCCGTTTTCTGTATGCCGAACACAGAACCGGCTATCGACAACTCCTCGGTGGCCGAGTACGTCTTCGACCGGGGGGAGGACGAGGGACTCTGCATGGTCCTTCCCCACGGTGCCATAACACAGGGGCGAAGGGGCGAGGCCCTCGCGCCGATGGGCGAGATGGGCTCCTGCAGGGCTCATGTAATGGGGTTCAGCGACGACGGCAACCCCGTGGTCGACTCCGAGATAATGCGCCGGGCCATGGAATACTCGCGCTCGATGGGGGCGCTCATCATGTCCCACTGCGAAGAGAAGAGCCTCTCCGAGGGCGGGCAGATGAACGAGGGATATTACTCCACGTTCCTGGGTCTTCGCGGTATGCCGGCAGAGTCCGAGATGATAGGGGTATACCGTGACCTGTGCCTCGCGGAGAAGACCGGGGCGCGCCTTCACCTGGCGCATCTTTCTACCGCGGGTTCCGTTGAGCTGGTGCGCACTTTTAAGCGGCGCGGCATTCCTGTCACCTGCGAGGTGACCCCGCACCACTTCTCGCTGAATGATTCTGAGCTCTTAACATACGATACCAGCCTCAAGATGAACCCGCCGCTCCGGTCGGCGGCCGACGTGGAAGCCCTCCTCGAGGGTCTGGCGGACGGCACAATCGACTCTATCGCCACGGACCACGCTCCTCACGCGTCCCATGAAAAGGAGACCGAGTTCGACCAGGCCGAGTTCGGGGTCGTGGGGCTCGAAACCTGCCTGGCATTGGTAGTGACAAAGCTCCTTGAGACCGGTGTTCTGTCGATCGAAGATGCGGTAGCAAAGCTGACGGCCGTCCCGGCCCGGATCATGGAGATGGAGCGCTGGGATTACAGGGCAAGGCTTCAAGAGGACGACCCGGCTAACCTGGTCGTTTTCAATCCGGAGATCGAGTGGACCGTTGACCCGAACGCTTTCAAGTCGAGGTCACGGAACACACCGTTCGCGGGATTGAAGGTGCGCGGGAAGGTCCTTCATACGGTATTCCGCGGAAGGATGGTTGTTCGAGACGGCGATCTTGCGGTCCGCCCGCCGGGTACGAGCGAAGTAGCCAGGAACGTCATGCCCACCGCCGCCTCGGGGCGCGGCGCGGGAGAGGGGGGATAAGGCCAGATGGTGTTCGACATGCGGGGCCGCAAACCCGCGGCCCTCGTCCTTGCGGACGGGACGGTCTTCGAGGGAACGAGCATGGGGGCCAGGGGAGAGTTCCTGGGCGAGGCATGCTTCAACACCAGCATGGCCGGGTACCAGGAGATCCTCACCGACCCGTCGTACGCGGGGCAGATGGTCAACATGACGTATCCACTCATCGGGAACTACGGCATAAACCCGGAGGACGTCGAGTCCGGCAGGATATACATGGGGGGGTTCATAGTCAGGGAGTCCTCCCGGGTCAGGAGCAACTGGCGCTCTACCGGGGACCTCGAAGGGTATCTCAAGGAGCAGGGCGTCATCGGCCTCGAGGGAATAGACACGCGGGCGCTCACGAAGCACCTCAGGAGCTATGGTGCCATGCAGGCAGCCCTCTCGAGCGTGGATCTCGACCCCAAGAAGCTTCTTGAGAAGATCGAGGAGGCGCCGGGCCTCCTCGGCACGGACCTGGTCCAGGGGGTAACCGTCGAGGAGCCTTACGTTTGGTCTGAGGGCCTCACTGGCGAGCCTGTGTACGAAGTGGTGGCTTACGACTTCGGTATAAAGTGGAACATATTGAGGCTGCTGGCCGCGCAGGGCTGCAGGGTCACGGTGGTCCCGGCCACGACGACCGCCGAGCAGATACTCGAGCGCGACCCCGACGGGGTCTTTCTCTCGAACGGGCCGGGCGACCCGGAGCCGATCACGTACGCGATAGAGTCTATCCGGGGACTCCTGGGAAAGAAGCCGGTATTCGGAATCTGCCTCGGGCACCAGCTCCTCGGGCTCGCGCTCGGCGGGCGCACCTACAAGCTCAAGTTCGGGCACCGCGGGGGCAACCAGCCGGTCATGAACCGCGACACCGGGAGGGTCGAGATCACGGCCCAGAACCACGGGTTCGCGGTGGAGCCGGAGAGCCTGGCGGATTGCCGGTACGGCGAGGTGGAGCTCACCCACTGGAACCTCAACGACGACACGCTCGAGGGCATGCGCTGCCGCGAGGTCGGGGCTTTCTCGGTCCAGTACCACCCGGAGGCGTCACCCGGGCCGCACGATTCGCGTTACCTGTTCGAGCAGTTCCTGGGATTCATGAAGGAGTGGCGTTCCTGATGCCGCGAAGGGACGACATCGAGAAGATACTGATAATCGGCTCCGGGCCTATCGTGATAGGGCAGGCCTGCGAGTTCGACTATTCGGGGACCCAGGCGTGTAAGGTCCTCAAGGAGGACGGCTTCCGGGTGGTCCTCGTCAACAGCAACCCCGCCACCATTATGACGGACCCCGAGTTCGCGGACCGCACCTACATAGAGCCGATCAACCCCGAGGTGGTGGCGAAGATCATCGAGCGCGAGCGCCCCGGCGCCCTGCTTCCAACCCTCGGCGGGCAGACCGGCCTCAACGTCTCGGTGGCGCTCGCCGAGGACGGCACCCTGGAGCGCTTCGGGGTTGAGCTCATCGGGGCGCGGCACGAGGTCATAAGAAAGGCCGAGGACCGGAACCTGTTCAAGGAGGCGATGGGGAACATCGGCCTCGATATCCCTGAAAGCGACTTCGCTTATTCGCTTCCGGAGGCACGCGAGATCGCCGGAAGGCTCGGGCTTCCCCTGGTGATAAGGCCCAGCTTCACGCTCGGTGGGGGCGGGGGAGGTCTCGTCTACGACATGGATGAGTTTGTCGAGGTGGCGAGGCAGGGGCTGGACCTGAGCCCTATCACCGAGATCCTCGTCGAGAAATCGGTCAAGGGCTGGAAGGAATACGAGCTCGAGGTTATGCGGGACAAGAAGGACAACGTCGTCATCGTATGTTCTATCGAGAACTTCGACCCCATGGGCGTCCACACCGGCGACTCCATCACCGTCGCGCCGGCGCAGACCCTGACCGACAGGGAATACCAGGTGATGCGGGACGCTTCGATAGACATCATGAGAGAGATAGGGGTCGAGACGGGCGGCTCCAACATCCAGTTCGCCGTCGAGCCTGACACCGGGCACATGGTCGTCATCGAGATGAACCCACGCGTGTCGCGTTCGAGCGCGCTTGCCTCGAAGGCGACGGGTTTCCCGATTGCGAAGATCGCGGCGAAGCTTGCCGTCGGTTATACGCTCGACGAGATACCGAACGACATAACGCGCGAGACGCCGGCCTGCTTCGAGCCGACCATCGACTACTGCGTGGTCAAGGTCCCGCGCTGGGCTTTCGAGAAGTTCCCCGAAGCGGACCCCGTGCTCACGACCAAGATGAAGTCGGTCGGCGAGGTCATGTCCATCGGCCGCACCTTCAAGGAGGCTATACAGAAGGCCGTGCGCTCGCTCGAGGTTGACCGCTACAGCCTACGCGACCTGGACAGCATCCCGGTCGAGAAGCTGCCCGAACTGCTCTCCAGGGCCAGCCACAACCGCCTCTTTTATCTATACCGGGCCCTGCAGGAGGGTATGAGCACCGAGGACATATATGGATATACGGGGATAGACCCCTGGTTCATCGATAACCTCGCCCAGGTCGCCGAGATGGAACGCAGGCTCGAGGATTTCGAGCTCCACTCAATCCCCGATGAGCTGCTCCGGGAGGCGAAGCGGTACGGTTTCTCAGACGTCGAGCTCGGGCGTATGCTGGGCGCCAACGAGACATCCTTGCGGTTCCATCGGTTGGCCCGCGGGATAGGCGCCGTCTTCAAGTCCGTCGATACCTGCGCGGCGGAGTTCGAGGCTTACACACCTTATTACTACTCGACCTACGAGATCGAGGACGAGGTGCGCGGTAGCGATAAGGAAAAGGTGATGATCCTCGGCAGCGGACCGAACAGGATCGGGCAGGGGATAGAGTTCGACTACTGCTGCGTCCACGCCTCTTTCGCCTGCAGGGAGATGGGCTATGAGACGATAATGGTCAACTGCAACCCCGAGACGGTCTCGACCGATTACGACACCAGCGACCGCCTATATTTCGAGCCGCTGACTTTCGAGGACGTCATGAACATCGTGGACCGCGAGGAGCCCATGGGAGTGATAGTGCAGCTCGGCGGGCAGACGCCTCTAAAGCTGGCTTTGTCGCTCGAGCGCGCGCGGGTCCCCATCCTGGGGACCTCGCCCGAATCGATCGACCGCGCCGAGGACCGAGAGAGGTTCGGGAACCTTTTAAAGAAGCTCGAGATACCGCATCCTCCCGACGGCACGGCCACTTCCTTCGAGGGCGCGCTCGAGGTCGGGCGGAGGATAGGCTACCCGGTCCTTGTGCGGCCCTCGTACGTGCTGGGCGGAAGGGCGATGGAGATCGTTTACTCCGACGACATGATGGAGAAGTACATCGCCTCCGCGGTGAAGGCCTCGCCGGAGCACCCGATCCTTGTAGACAAGTTCCTGGAGGAAGCGATCGAGATAGACGTTGACGCCGTATCCGACGGCGAAGACGTCGTGATAGGCGCCGTGATGGAGCACATCGAGGAGGCCGGTATCCATTCGGGGGACTCGGCATGCGTGATCCCGCCCCACACGCTGGCGGCGGAGACCGTAAAGACGATCGAGGAATACACGCGCCGGCTCGCGCTGGAGCTCGGAGTGGTCGGCCTCATAAACGTTCAGTATGCCGTGAAGGAGGACGTTGTCTACGTCCTCGAGGTCAACCCGCGGGCGAGCCGCACGGTGCCGTTCGTGAGCAAATCCATCGGGGTGCCGCTTGCGAAGGTCGCAACGCGCGTGATGCTGGGGCGCAAGCTTTCCGACCTCGACATCCCGAGGGAGCGCCACTTCGAGCACTTCTCCGTCAAGGAAGCGGTGCTTCCTTTCCAGCGCTTCCCTGGTGTGGACACGGTCCTCGGTCCGGAGATGAAGTCCACCGGAGAGGTGATGGGGATCGATGCCAGCTTCGGGGTCGCCTTCGCGAAGTCCCAGCTCTCCAGCAACACATTCTTCCCGACATCGGGGTCGGCGTTCATAAGCGTAAACAACAGGGATAAGCGCGCGATCATACTGGTCGCACGCAGCCTCGCGGAGGGCGGGTTCAGGATGTTCGCCACAAAGGGTACCGCAAAGGCGTTAAAGAGTAACGGCATACAGGTCGAGAGCGTGAAGAAGGTGGGGGAGGGAAGCCCAAACGTTGTCGACCTGATAAGGGACGGCAAGGTTGACCTCGTGATAAACACGCCGTACGGGCACGGCTCGCGCGGAGACGGCTATTACATTCGCACTGCTGCGGCGTTGAGCGGCGTCCCGTGCATAACCACTATGTCGGCGGCCTATACGCTCGTGCAGGGGATCTCGGCGCTCAAGAGCAACGGGATCACTGTAAAGAGCATCCAGGAGTACCACCAGGAGATTCATCAGAACGCCTCCACGGGGGGCCCGGATGATAGATGAGAAGGGTCGCAGCGCGTGGCCTCTGAGCAAGGCTAAGCTCATCAGCCGGCAGAAGGCATCCCGCAGCGCGCATATCCTGGATTTCGAGATTAATAGGTCGACAGAAGTACCGAGTCCGGGCCAGTTCTATCACGTCGACTGCGGCGGGGGCAGGGAACACCTGCTCCGAAGGCCGCTCGGTGTCCACGGGACGATGGTCTCGGCGAAGGGCACGGCGAGGGTCAGGTTCATGGTGGAGGTCGTCGGGTGGGGGACATCCGGGCTCTGCGCGCTCGAGCAGGGCGCCGAGGTCGGCCTGCTGGGGCCGCTCGGTCGCGGGTTTACGCCAGTTGATGGGGGAAGGGCAATGCTGGTCTCGGGGGGAATCGGGCTTGCTCCACTTTTCTTCCTTGCCTCCGAGATGGACAAAAAGGGGATGGACTACGACCTGCTCGCGGGTTTTCGCACGGGTGATGACTACTACCCGGCGCTCTCCGGCCTCAAGGGCAGGATAGAGGTGTTCACCGATGACGGGACTATAGGTACGAAGGGAATGGTCTCCGAGGGTGCCGTGCGGCTTATCGGAAATAGAGATTACTCGGCGGTCTTTGGCTGCGGGCCCGAAGCGATGATGGAAGCCGTCGCGGACGCCTGCGAGGGCTCGGGGGTCGGCTGCCAGGTCTCGCTTACCTCGAGGATGGCCTGCGGCCTCGGCTTCTGCCGCGGCTGCGTGAAGGAAGGGAGGGACGGTCGCAACCTATGCGTCTGCAGCGAGGGCCCGGTCTTCGACTCCCGCGACGTGAAATGGAAAGAGTAGGCATGGATCTGTCTGTTGACCTCGCCGGCGTAAAGCTGAAGAACCCGGTCATGCTTGCTTCGGGCACTGCGGGGTACGGCGCCGAGCTTTCTTCTGTCATAGACCTGGCGGCTGTCGGCGGCATCATCCTCAAATCAGTTACCGAAAAGCCTCGCGGAGGCAACCCGGGCCCCCGCATCTGGGAGACCCCGTGCGGCATGCTCAACTCGATCGGCCTCGAGAACAAAGGAGTTGATGCCCTGGTCGAAGAGGTGCTCCCTTCCCTTGCGGAGTCCGGCGTCGCGGTATTCGCGAGCATAGCGGGTGATACGGTCGATGAGTACGCCCGCCTGGCGGCGAGGCTTGACGGTGCGCCGGGGGTGTCCGCTCTGGAGGTGAACGTGTCGTGTCCGAACGTGGAGAAAGGCGGCATTCATTTCGGGATCGATGCCGGGGCTACCCGGGCCGTTGCTTTGGCGGTCCACAAGAACAGCGAGCTCCCGTTTTTCGTCAAGCTTTCCGCCGCCGTTTCAGACATCGCACCGGTTGCACAGGCCGCTGAGTCCGGAGGCGCATCCGGCCTTTCATTGATAAACACGATTCCGGGGCTTGCAGTTGAAACTGTAACGCGAAGGCCGCGCCTCGGGGCGGTAACGGGAGGCCTCTCAGGTCCCGCGATCAAGCCCGTGGCCCTCAAAGCGGTCTGGGACTGCTATATTGCCACGGGCCTGCCGATCATCGGTTGCGGGGGCATCTACGACGTCGAAGATGTCTGCGAGTTTCTCGTCGCGGGAGCGGCAGCAGTCGCAGTTGGGACCGCAACGTTTCAGAATCCTACAGGGGTGCTGGAGGTCATCGAGGCTCTGCCGGGGGCTCTGTCAGCGCTGGGAGTTGAAAGCCCGTGTGAGCTGACAGGCTCGTTGCAGGTTTAGAGAGGGTATAAAGCAGTTGCCCGATTTACAAAAGAACATATAAATGCTTGACCTTTTGTTCCTGGAATTGTGGGAAATACAAAGGAGATAATTCCTGTCACAGGCTGCTGGTAAAGTAACAGAGGAAGCTGAATCCGGCGAGAATCAAGCCGGGTTCGGTGTGGAGGCTCGCCGGGAGTTCCCCGGAGAGGATAAACGGACGTGTAGGGGACGTAAGACCGGCCGCATCAAGCCGGCAGACCCCCGGGAAACGTCAACCGGATTTGGCATAGGATGCCATATTTCGGGGAACGGGCATGGGGACATAACATGAAAGACAAGGAACTCGAGCGCCTGAGCCCGCTGATACTCGCCCTGGATACAACTGACCTCGCGCGCGGGATAGAGATAGCCGTGGAGGTCAAGGAGTACGTGGACATCGTGAAGGTCGGGCTGCAGCTTTTCTCGGCCGAGGGGCCGGGGGCGGTTCGGGGGTTGCGGGAGGAGGGCCTCGAGGTATTCCTTGACCTCAAGCTGAACGACATACCGAATACGGTCGCCTCGGCCTGCCTTGCCCTCTGCGAACTGGAACCGCTGATGCTCACCCTTCACGCGATGGGCGGCCAGGAGACGATGATGTTCGCCCGCCGGGCCGTGGGCGAGCGCTGCGAAGAGGCCGGGTTGAGGCGACCCCAGTTGATCGGTGTCACCGTCCTTACCAGCCTCGACCTTCAGGCACTTGAGAAAATCGGGGTCAGCGGCCCGGTCGACGAAGAGGTGCTGAGGCTAGCCAGGCTCGTTCGGGAGTCCGGCCTGGACGGGCTTGTGACATCCCCGCTTGAAACGCAGTCGGTGCGTCGCGCGGTAGGGGAGGAAATTGTACTGATAACCCCCGGCGTCAGGCTTGCCGGCGTGAACAAAGACGACCAGAAGAGGGTGGCGACTCCAGGCGAGGCGGTCCGTGCCGGGGCTGACTTCCTGGTGGTTGGACGGCCGATTTACACGGCAGAGGAACCTCGGAAGGCCGCCGCGGAGATATTGAAGGATACGGGAAGGCTGTGATTTTGGACGAGCGAGAGGTCATCGAGGAACTGGAGAATAGCGGGGCTCTCAAGAATGGCCATTTCATGCTTTCTTCAGGCCTGCACAGCGATACCTACATACAGTGCGCCCTCCTGCTCGAGAATCCCCAGAGGGCTGCCGAGATCGGGGACTCGCTTGCCCGGAAGGTCGAAAAAGAGGTCGACCTGGTGCTCTCACCGGCTGTCGGGGGTATCGTGGTTGGTTTCACGACGGCCCTCGCTCTCGACTGCCAAATGGTATTCGCCGAGAGGGTAGAGGGCAGGATGGAGCTTCGCCGTGGCTTCTCGATCGAGCGCGGCTCGCGGGTCCTTCTGGTGGAGGACGTCATAACCACCGGCGGGTCGGTCATGGAGCTTGCGAGGATAGCTGAAGAAGCGGGGGCATCTATAGCCGCCGTAGCCTGCATCGTTGATCGCGGAGGGTTTGACCCGGGTGACTACACGTTTATCTCCCTCGTGCACCTTGAGGTCGATTCGTACAAGCTTGAGGATTGTTCCCTGTGCCGGGCTGGAAAAGCGATCACGGCCCCCGGAAGCCGCTATACTTAGCAATTGTGCCTTTACGTCGGCTTCTTTATAATTTCGATGCCGGAGGTGGAGGAAGGTTGTCGGCGGGGTGAACATCGGGCAACCCCGGTGCCAGGCGTGTGTCTCAGGAGTAATTTTGGAAAAGAAGGGACGGGTCTTCGTTGTAGCCGGGCCGTCCGGTGCCGGGAAGGACACCCTTATAGGGAAAGCAATGCAAAAAGTCGGTAACATCCATTATTCCGTTTCGGCTACGACCAGGCCGCCGCGGGAGGGCGAGGTCGAGGGGCGTGATTATTACTTCCTGTCAGATGACGGGTTTGACAGGCTGGTCGCGCAGGGCGCTCTCCTGGAATGGGAGGAAGTCTTCGGGAACCGGTACGGTACCTTGAGAAGCGAGGTCGAGAAGGCCACGGCGTCGGGCAAGAACGTACTGCTGGAGCTCGATGTCAAAGGCGCCCTCAACGCGAAGTCAAGAATTGGGGACGCGCTGTTGGTCTTCATCATGCCTCCTTCGTTAAAGGAGTTGGAGTCGCGCCTCGAGAAAAGGAGGCTGGACAGGGAGGAAGACATAAAGCTAAGGACCGAAATCGCCCCGAGAGAGATTGAGATCGGTAGGAACAGTTTCGACGTTATCATCGTTAATGATGATGCGGACAAGGCCACGGAGAAGCTGGCTAGTGTGTTGAGAGGTGAGAAGACTTAATATGGAAGAAAAACAGACGATGATCAACCCGAAGATCGAGGACCTTCTCGAGCACTCCGAAAACAAGTTCACCCTGGTTATCGAGGCCTCACAGAGGGCGCGGCAGATTACGAATTTCCAGAAGCGGCTCGGTGAAGGGGTCGGGGGCGTCGCGCCCATGAGGCTCGAGGACATCTCCAAGAAGCCGCTCACGGTGGCTTTTGGGGAGATAGCGGAAGGTAGCATAGAATACGAGCGACCCGAAGAGGACGAAGAAGAATAATGACCTGAATGCTCCTCGGGGGTTAAGGATGCCGGAGCCGGCTGGCAAGAACGTCCTGATAGGAGTCACTGGTGGGATAGCGGCCTACAAGGTCGCTGAGCTTGCTCGCATGCTGGTAAGGGGCGGCGTTAACGTGAAGGTGATCATGACGAGTGCCGGCCAGCAGTTCGTAACGCCGCTCACGTTCCGAACCATCACGGGGAACCCGGTCGCGACGTCGATGTGGAGCGATCCGGCGTCACCCCTTCCACATATCTCCTTGAGCGAGGAAGCCGACCTTATCCTGGTCGCCCCCGCCACCGCGAACGTCATCGCGAAATACGCGAAAGGTGTCGCGGATGACCTCCTCTCCACGACATTGCTCGCGGCAAGGGGTACGGTGATTATCGCCCCGGCGATGAACACGCGCATGTACCTTCATCCTTCAACGCAGGAGAACATCGCCGCCTTGAGGAAGCGAGGAGTTGTGATAGTCGAGCCCGGCGAGGGGGAGCTTGCCTGCGGGGACGAGGGGATCGGCCGCATGGCAGAGCCTTCCGAGGTAATGGAGGTCCTGGAGTGCGAGCTGAGGAGAACATCCGACCTGGCGGATAAGCGTCTCGTGATAACGGCCGGGGCGACACGCGAACATCTCGACCCGGTGCGGTTCATCTCCAACCCTTCGACCGGCAGGATGGGCTTCGCCATAGCGGAGAGGGCGTCTCGCAGGGGGGCCGTGGTGGTCCTTGTCTGCGGCCCGAACAGCCTTGCTTGCCCCGCCGGCGTGAAGCTGGTCCAGGTCGTCTCTGCGGCCGAGATGAAGCAGGCAGTGATCGATAACCTGCCGGGCGCGGATGCCCTGGTCATGGCCGCGGCGGTCGCGGACTTCAGACCTGCGGCCAGAATGCCGAAAAAGATAAAGAAGCGGGATGGAATCCCCGAGATCATGCTCGAACCGACAGAGGACATCATAAACGTGGCTAAGAAGACTAAGTCAAAATGCCTTGTGGTAGGTTTCGCCGCGGAGACCGACAACGTGGTTGAGAACGCGAGGAAGAAACTCACCGAGAAGGGGATGGGCCTCGTAGTCGCCAACAGGGTCGGTGAGCCCGATAGCGGGTTTGGCACAGATACCAACATGGCTGCTGTGATATCACCTGGTGATGAGAAGGTCGAGCTGGCAATGGTTTCAAAGTCGGAGCTGGCCGAGCTCTTGCTGGACCGTATCGCGGAAATGCTTTGAGTGCTGTAGTGATTTTTGAGGCTGGCTAAATGAAGCAATGGAAGACAGGCGTCGTTAACAACATCTCTACGAACCTGTTACAGACCTTTTCCACAAAGAGAGTCAGTCGTCGGTCCGTCTTGAGCTTTGACATAAACCTTGACCTTTGCGATGAAGACGGGACGCTTACCCGTGTCTGGTTCAACAGGTCATTTCGGTTCCCCCCACCGCTCGAGGATGGTGACTACATAGAGGTCTTCGGGCGGTACGGCAGGTTCATGGGGCTCACCGGCCGCAAGAACTTCTACTCTGTTAATATCATCGACAGGCGCCGCGGAAAAGAATACACTGCGTGGCGCAACAAGGTTTTGCAAACGGAGGCTTCCAAAGAAGCTAAGAAGTCCTCCGGTGCGTCGGTGGAGACGACGTTCTAGGCGTGCCCCTCAACAGCTAATCAGGTCGGAGTGGCGGAATTTGGTAGACGCGCAAGGTTGAGGGCCTTGTGGGGCGTAGCCCTGTGGGGGTTCGAGTCCCCCCTCCGACACCACGTAGCGTACGCTATGTCAAAGTCAGTATCGATTCCAGGCCGGGAATACGTGGTAGAAGTACACAAGTGAAGCCTTTGGCATTTCCCTGGCATGTTTCTTCTCTATCATCGCTTCCTCGAGCGAGATCTCCATGCGTCGGTAGCGCTCGATCACCTCTGTCTGGAACTGGAGCACCCTCAATCTCGGCACCTCGAGCTCGATCTCTCCGACTCTGGTGGTTAGCTTCCTCTTACGCTTGCCGTTTCGGTAGTCGGCCCGCTCATCCGTCCTCTCATAAGGCTTGGCACAGAGGAGCTCCTCGGCCTCCGCCTCCATGATGCCTTCCAGGACCTCCTTGATGGCGCCTCTGACCTGCTCGTTAATCCAGTACGCCACCTTGTTCCGGTCAAGCTCGATCTTAGGGGTATAATTGTCCTTGGCCATGGTCCTCACCTCCCGATGTCCGTTTGCTTGATTCACAAACAGTATCGGGGAGGCTGCGGCCTCTTGGCAAAGCCGGAATTTACACACAGAAGGTTACGTTATCGATCTATTCGCCGGTATCCCGGAGGCTCAATACAAAGATATCTTGAGCCGGGGTGAACGAAAGGCTCTGGAGCCGGGCACCATTCTCTTTCGCGAAGGCGACCCGGCCTATAAGTGCTACCTTGTCTTGAGCGGTCGCCTCAAGCTGGCAAAACTCCACGAACAGGGGAAAGAGGCCATCATCCGTTACATCGGCCCGGGAGAAATAACGGCCGCCACTGCCGTTTTCAAAGAGAAAGAATACCCAGTCACCTCGGAAGCCATCGGCGATACGGATGTCATTGGCTGGAACAAACACACGATGATGGAGATAATGCTCGCTTACCCGCCACTGGCGGTTAGTATGCTCGGGATAGCTGTCGAGCGTCTAGACGAATTGCAGGACCGCTACCTGGAGCTCAGTGCGGAACAGGTCGAGCGGCGCATCGCGCGCTCCCTCCTGCGTATCATGAAGCAGTCTGGCTGCAGATCCGAGGATGGCATTGCGATCGACTTCCCGCTAAGCCGCCAGGATCTGGCCGATTATACCGGCACCACGCTCTATACCGTGAGCCGCACCTTAAGTGCCTGGGAGAAGAGGGGTTGGATCAAATCCAAACGGGAGCACATCACCATCTGCGATCCTCACTCCCTGGTTACATACGCGGAACATTATTGATTCCCAGCAGCCTGCTAGCCCAAGATAACGCCTACATGTTTATCTCATCTTTGCGCTGGCGCAACGACTGCCGACGCCGACAGCCTGTATGATCGGAACATGATGAAGCTGGACCCAAAGATTACCATCGGTGAGCTGCTGGAGCGATATCCCCACGCTGTGGACGCGTTCATCAAGCGGAAGATGCTCTGTGTGGGGTGCCCGACCGAGGCCTACCATATGCTCGAGGATTCTGCGCATATTTACGGGTGCAGCGTGGATGCCCTGCGGGATGCCATCCTGGAGGCCATCCAGAGCGGTGAAGGGCCATGAAATGTGGGGATCAGGCAGCATCGACCGGTACGGCTCGGTTGTCGCGAGTCCTAGTATCTTTCGGACGAAAGCTCGCTTTGCGATAGAAACGGTTGAAAAGAAAGGAGAATAATCGTGTTCTGTTTCCAATGTCAGGAGACCGCTAAAAATTCCGGCTGCACTACCAGGGGCGTGTGCGGAAAACCGGAGGAGACCGCCAACCTCCAGGACCTTTTGATCTTCGCATTGAAGGGGATCTCGGTTTACGGCTTCAAGCTCAAGGAGCTGGGCGTTTCGGATCGCAGCAATGACGCTTTTATCGCCCAAGGGTTATTCGCCACCATCACCAACGTCAACTGGGATGACGAACGCTTCGTCGCCATGACAAAGGAAGGCCTTGAGCGCCGCGATCAACTCAGAGCGAAGTTCCTCGATGCCTACAAGGAGCGCAACGGACGGGATTTTGACGAACCGCTTTCCGAAGCCGCCACCTGGTTCGAGGATGACGCGTCTGCCTTCGAGGAGAAAGCCGCGTCCGTGGGCATGCTGGCCAGCGAGGACGAAGATGTACGCTCCCTGCGTGAACTGTTGATCATCGGCCTGAAGGGAATCGCTGCCTACGCCGACCACGCTGCTATCCTGGGATTCCGCAAGGATGAGATCTACGATTTCATGATGGAGGCGCTTGCATCCACCACCCAAGCGCTGACGGTGGATGAGATGATCGCCCTGGTGATGAAGGCCGGCGAGACGGCCGTTACGACCATGGCCCTGCTGGACGAGGCCAACACCTCGGCCTACGGCCACCCGGAGATCAGCGAGGTGAATATCGGCGTACGTGACAATCCCGGCATCTTGATCAGTGGCCACGACCTCAAGGACATGGCGGAATTGCTCGAGCAGACCGTGGGCACGGGCATAGATGTCTATACCCACGGGGAGATGCTGCCGGCCAACTACTATCCCGCCTTCAAGAAATACGATCATTTTGCCGGCAACTACGGAGGTTCCTGGTGGAGCCAGAATAGGGAGTTCGAATCCTTCAACGGGCCGACCCTTCTGACCACCAACTGCCTGGTTCCCCTGAAAAAAGAGAATACCTACCTGGACCGGCTCTTTACGACTGGCGTCGTGGGTTATGCCGGCGCGAAGCACATCCCTGATCGGCCCGAGGGCGGCAGCAAGGATTTCTCCGCCGTCATCGCGAAGGCCAGGAAATGCGCGCCGCCCACCGAGATCGAGACGGGTACGATCGTCGGCGGGTTCGCCCACAACCAGGCGCTGGCCTTGGCCGACAAGGTGGTGGAAGCGGTGAAATCCGGGGCTATCAAACGCTTCGTGGTCATGGCCGGCTGCGACGGCCGCCAGAAATCCAGAGGCTATTACACCGAGGTGGCCGAGAACCTGCCCCAAGACACGGTGATCCTCACCGCCGGGTGCGCCAAATACCGCTATAACAAGCTGGACCTGGGCTACATCGGCGAAATCCCGCGCGTTCTCGACGCGGGCCAGTGCAACGACTCCTACTCCCTGGCCGTGATCGCCCTGAAACTCAAGGAGGCATTCGGTCTGCAGGATATCAACGAGCTTCCGATATCCTACGATATCGCATGGTACGAGCAGAAGGCGGTTGCGGTGTTGCTGGCGCTCCTCTCCCTGGGCGTGAAGGGTATCCGATTGGGACCCACCCTGCCCGCCTTTCTATCGCCGGCCGTGGCCGGGGTGCTGGTGGAGAAGTTCGATATCAAGCCCATCGGCACGGTGGAGGAGGACGTCGCGGCCATGCTCGCCGGCAATTAGAAAACGGTCAAACGGGTTGAGGCATCGTCTCGAAGATCGCTAAGTACCTGAGGGTATGTGTGCAGCCTGAACGAGCCGGGTGGCGCTTTCATTAACGCACGTTTATCCGCCCCTCGATTCTGTGGGGTTAAAACGTGTCGGGCCTCCGACACCATCACGTAGCGTACGCAATGTCAAAGTCATGCGGGCTCACCACAATGCATTCTCGCGAAGTGGCATGCGCAGTGTTAAGACCTGCTCAGATGCTCTTGAGCCCTATTCTTTCTCGATTTGCTTGACAACCCCGGAGTACTTCTCATGTATCATCTTTGCGTCGAAGTCTTCGAACTCCCGAAGCATAGCGTCCTGTTCTTCTTTACTGAAGCATTCCTGAGTTGGGAAGAAGAAATGTTTGTCTTCTTTTTCGATATGGCCAGGGTAGAAACCTACGAGCGTGGTCAATAGACCTGTCAGTTCATCCAAAGCCTCCAGATCACCTGCTGAATATTTACTATTCGCATCCAGGAGAGCAGCGACCTGCCCTCGCGCATAGATGTGTTCCTCGACTAACTCTTCCATGATGCGACGATGCTCCGCAGAGATGCTTTTACGGGCCAGATCCCTGAAATAGATCTCCTCTTCTTTTCCGTGGTGCGTCCTGTCAGCATAAGTCTTGAAAAAATCAACGACTGTTTCGATGAAGACCGGGTCCGCCTTCTGCCTTGCGTCGATAGTACCTAGCTCTTGCTTCAGGAGAGCGAGCATGCGCTCTATCAGTCTGTGCTCTCTCATCATGGGCCCTATTGGTTTCATCTAATTTAGCCTCCTTGCAGTCGAGTTCGACTCGGTACGCGGCTTCGCAGGCAATCCGGACCGCATTGTAGCACCCAGATAAAGCTTAGCCTGTCACGAACGCAAAACGTGCTTGACAGCAGACTAAATGTAATATTACTATTATGTGTAGAAATACACATAGATGTCAATAGCAGAGGTGATATGAATGCCCCGAACGAATGCGGAAGAGTACAACAGAACCTCCGATGAACTTACAGAGATGGACCACGAGAAGTTTGTTCGGGAAGGGCCACAGAAGAGGTTCATCGAACCAAGGCTTCTGTATCTCATCAAGAAGAACCCGGGCTACGGGTATCAACTGACTGAGGATATCGGTAACCTGCCGTTTCCCGGCCCCATTCCAGACTCGGCAGCGGTCTACAGGATGTTGCGCGAGCTCGAAAGGGCGGGCCTGGTGCGCTCGGAGTGGGAGCACGGTGATGTTGGCCCCTCAAAAAGAGTCTATTCGATCACGCAGCAGGGGAAGAACAGGCTCGGAGTTTGGGTGAAGGCCCTGAGGGAGCGGGTGGAGATGCTCAACGATTTCATTTCCCTGTGTGAAAAAGGGAGGTGATTGATATATCCGTGGGCTGTGTAACAGACAACGATAGTGAATACATGGTCGAGGCGAAAGAGCTCGTGAAGAGGTCCGTCAAGTTCAGCGCGGTGGACCACCTGGACCTACGGGTTAAGAAGGGTGAAATATATGGCCTGCTCGGGCCGAATGGAGCGGGCAAGACCACGACCATCAAGATGCTATGTGGCCTGCTCAAGATTACCAGCGGCGAAGCGCACATCACGGGAAAGCATGTGCCAGACAAACGGATAGCATCGGACATAGGCTATATGCCACAGGAGACTGCCCTGTACCCCGGGCTCACCGTCCACCAGAACATCAAGTTCTTTGGAGAGATATTCGGCCTGGGCAAGCGCGAGATAGAAGAGAGGGAGCAACGCCTGCTGGATTTCATAAACCTGGCAGAATGGAAAGACGAGCTGGTCGGCAACCTGAGCGGAGGCATGAAGCACCGGGTGTCGCTTGCCTGCTCGCTGGTTCACGAACCAACTCTCTTGCTGCTCGACGAGCCGACTGTGGGGGTTGACCCGGAGCTCAGGGCATCCTTCTGGGATTATTTCAACGAGATCAAGGGTCGCGGCAGGACCATCGTCATCACGACGCATTACATGGACGAAGCCAGCAGGTGCGACCGAATAGGCTTCATGCGTAACGGCAACCTGATAGCCGAGGGCACAGTCGAAGAGCTGCTCGAACTGGCGGAGACAGATGGGCTCGAGGAAGCGTTCATGAAGTTTGCTGAAAAGGTGGACAGGGGGGCCGAGCTATGAAGCGTATTCGTTTCATAACGGTTACGAAAAGGGTCTTTCAGGACCTGCGAAACGACAAGCGGACGCTTGCGCTCATCATAATCGCCCCGCTCTTCGCCATGTTCATATTCGGCCTTGCTTTCAGCGGCGAGGTGAAGAACGTGCGAGTACTGGTGGTGAACCAGGACCACGGGGTGCACAAGGCCCTTTCAGTGTCGGACAAGATTATCTCCAACCTGGATCGAGCGGTGCTGGACGTCAAGCAGAGCGGTGACGAGGGTGCGGCGCTCAAGCAGGTGAAAGACGGGGACGCCTTTGCCGCCATTATCTTCTCAGCGGACTTTACTAGGAGCGTCATGTCGGGGACGCAAGGTTCTTCTACTGGTGAAAACGCCACAGTGAAGGTGTTGCTGGACAAGAGCAACATCAACGTTGCGAACGCCATCACCAAGACCATCAATGATGCGTTGCTGAAGACGATGGACAGCGTCGGAAAGAAGCCGCCGGTTTCCATCGACGCTGTGGCTGTTTTCGGGAAAAACGCGAAGTTCATGGATTTCTTCGTCCCGGGCATCATGGCCTTTGTCGTCTATCTGATAACAACCTTGCTCACTCTCATCTCGTTCGTGAGCGAGAGGACATCCGGCACTTTACAGCGGATGCTATCGACTACGCTGACCGAGCGGGATATCGTTCTCGGGTATGCCGTTACGTTCAGTATCGTGGGGATGGCGCAGGCGCTGCTGCTCCTTGTTGTGGCCATACTGGTCTTTCACATCACCATTGTCGGTAACGTATTGCTCGCCTTCGTTGCGATAGCGCTTCTCGCCGTTGTGTCCCAGGCCGTGGGGATATTGTTGTCGAGCACGGCGAAGCGTGAGGCGCAGGCGATACAGGTCCTTCCCTTCGTGATCCTGCCCGCTTTCCTGCTGGCGGGTATCTTCTGGCCCGTCGAAGCGATACCGTCCTGGCTGCGCCCCCTCTCCTACATCGTACCGCCGACTTATACGGTCGATGCCTGTCGCGCTGTGATGCTCAAGGGGTACGGCATAGGGAAGATATGGATAGATTTCGTTGCATTGCTAGCCATGGCGGCTTTTTTCCTGACGATGGCAGTATGGTTCATGAAAGTGAGGAAGGACTAGTCGTATCTGGAATGTATGTGAGAAAAGTATTCTGCAAATCAGACAGGATAGGAGGTAGAGGACATGCCACCACATTGCGACACGCTTGACGGTCCGGTGGTAAAGGCGGCCAGAAAGGCCTTGGAAACCGGAAACGCAAACCTGATCCTGCCCTGGGTATCGAAGGAGGGCGAGACCGAAGTGAAGGAGCTCTTCGAACGGGCACTTGAAGTAAGAGCTGTCGGTGGCCGGGCTGCAGAGCTTGCTGACCTCTGGTTCTTCGAGAATGTAGTCCGCGTCCACCGTGCAGGTGAAGGTGCGCCGTACACAGGTTTGAAGCCGGCGGGGCTCGACTGGGGGCCGGTGGTGCCGGAGGCAGAGAAAGCTATCGCCCAAGGCAATGCCGACGAGGTGATCGGGTTCGTCACGAGCTTCACAGAGGATGAGTTGAGGGAACGGTTCGAGCGCGCCATGGTGCGCAAGGACTATGACGAGAACGACGTGGTCGCGGCTCGGGAGTATGTCCAGGCTGAGCTCGGGTTCGTATTGTTCTCGCACCACCTCTACTCATACGTGAAGAGTGGCGGTGGACACGGTGAGGAAGGGGAACGCGGGCACGCTGAGTAGGTTCGATTGCGGATGTGAGGAGGAGAGATGATAAACACAGTCAGCTACAAGGACGCTCCAATACAGGAGACACCACACGGAGTCGACGTACGTAAGCTTTTCGACTCCGAACACGTCCAGGTCATAGAGATCAAGCTCCTGCCTGGCGAAGGCTTAAAGAAACACATCACACCTGTCGATGTGTTTTTCTATGTGCTGGAGGGAAAGGGGACCGTGGAGATTGGCGATGAACAATCCGAGGTCACGGTGGACCAGCTTATCGAAAGTCCAAAGGGCATACCACACCGCTTGATGAACGAAACCGATTACCCCTTCCGCTTCTTGGTGGTCAAGACGCCAAAGCCTACCGCTTCGACCCGTGTCCTCTAGTGACTACTGGTAGCACAGCATAAACAGAATAAGCGGTTCCGTCGTAGTAACATTCGATTACGTTTATCTGTCCTGTTTCATTCGTATGGTGCCGTCAATCCTGTGGGGGGTAACACGGGTCGGGCCTCCGACACCAAAGTGTCACGCAGAGTACGCTATGTCAAAGTTTTACCGCCAGGATTGCCGCACCTAGGATGCTCAGATTCTGCTTGAGTTTTGTGTAGTAGAACGGTGAACTGTTCCTCTTAAGCGCCTCAGGGCTCATTTATGTAGACAGTTACGAGGTAATATGATTTGAATGGAGCTGCCAGCTCTTCAACCCTGTGGAAACACCTCAAGTCTTGAAAGACCTATGACTTCAGGGATCCGCCTGTTCATCAGGCCAGCGCTTGTATGAGTCCTTCTTTGCTTCCGCCATTTCCTCCATGGCGGTGAAGTCCAATAGGTACTCTATCATCCCGAGGTAGCGTCTAGACTTGTCGCGCACCGCGAGAAAACGGTTGAGTATGTTTCGATCAGGAACCATGATCCAGAATTCATCCTCGTCCTTCACACCGTTCTTGAAATCCGAGACCATTCGCTCCAAGCGGGGCAGGCTGGACTGTTTATGGCAACCCCTAATGTCCTCTCCAATGATGTCAGGTGCTCTGGATGCAGTGCGAGCGTCAGCCTTATTCCGATATATGAGCCGCTCCTTCTCGTCCACGAAGATGAAGTTCATCGGCAGCGTGTCAAGTATCGCTTCCAACTGCTCCGCATTCAGATTGTCAATCATTGATTCTCCTCTCGGCTTTTCTACTGCTCGAGGGCCTGCTTGACCAGTTCGATCAGGTGGAGGTTCTTGAGCCCGGCGGCTGCGGCGACCTTGCGCAGGTTCAAGACACACAGAGGACAAAGATAGGCTATGGCCTGGGCCCCATGCGCTACCGCGTCCTCGATGTTACGCTCCTTTATCTGCGCGGCTCTATCCCGGTTGCGTGGCATCACAGGGGAACCGCAGCAGAGGGCGAACCTGCGATCGTACTCTCGCTTAACCCTATCTACCCCAATCAGCTCGAAGAGTTCGTCCAGCTGGGCGTCTTTCCAGGGCGTGTAGCGCGAGGCGCATGGTTGCTGGTAGGCGACACGCAGGCCGAGTGGTTTGACCGCATCAGCACGTTCTTTCACCTGGTTCAGGAGGTACTCGATGATGTGCACCGGGCGAAAGGGAACGTCAACGCCGTATTCTTTGGCGATCGTCGTCACCAGTGCATAGCAGTCATCGTGGTAGAAGACTATCTCCGAGGCGTCTGTCGCGGCGAGTTTTTCCACCACTCTGGGCGCGTTCTCTCGCACCGGGCTTTCCTGTCCCAGGTGTACCCACCCAACGCCGCAGAAGAAATCGCCGCCCTTCAGCAAGGTCATACCCTCGAAGAGGGGTCCCTCGAAGAGACCGGGCACGAGGTCCCCGACGCTGCAGAGGGAAAGCGCTGGCTCGCCAGGTTCGCCAGGAGTGACCTGGGTGGGCGCGTTGGGGAGGTTGCGGAAGAGCTGGGTATTCTGCTCCGGGATGTTCAGCACCCCTGTTTGTTCCTGTCGCTCCAGGATGAGGTCGAAGGGGTTGGCGCCCTTCTCACAGAACTGGTTGCAAGCCACGCAGGTGATACACTGGCTGACTATCGGTGGCGTCTCTCCTTCCGTCAAACGCCGGAATTGATCGACCGCTTCCTCGCGGTTGTAATCAACATAAGGGCAGAGGACCAGGCAATCTCCGCACAGGTCGCACTTCTCGGAGTCAAACATCTCTTACCTTCCTTTTTGCAGGGTGCAAGTGTGTCACAAGCCCATCTCGTGAAGCAGTTCCAGCTCCTCCGCGCACTCCGCGTCGCGCAGCGGGGGGCAGTCATCGAGGCATTTCTTACCCTCGGCCAGACCTGCCGCGTATGCCATGCAGGCCGGGACACCGCACTGCTTGCAGTTTGTGCGGGGGAGGAGCTTATAGATATCCAGTACCTTTGGTTTCTCTACCGTTGCATAGCTGGGCTCAATGTTGTTTCTGTTGTCCCAGATCGCGTTTACCTTCGCGACGATCGCCCTGACCAGTTCGCCAGCTTCGTTTTTGTCGGTAATGTTGCTGACAGCTATCTCGCGATCCCTCATGGCATACTTGCGCCCGCCCTCTTTCCAGACAAGCACGGGGACGCCGGGAACGAATTCGCCTTTATCGACCGACGCGTTCACGTAAGGAAGGACCTCGCTGATGTCGGCTTTCAAGGTGACCTTTGCCATATAGACTGGCGACTCCAGGTCGCAGGCCGGGGTTGACAACTCGATCTTGTAATCGTCGATAAGCATCCAGTTTCACCTCTCATAGATTTCGCTACCACATCCTGCAGAAAACCGAGAAGTTATTCATCTCGTCGCACAACTCTTGCGTCTATCTGTTCCACGCCTTCATGCGAAGTACGCTCGCAACAAACATCGCTGCGGTGAAGGCCACCAGCATCAGGGAGCTGGTGAGCACACCGAAGTAATCCTTGAAGCCGAGTCCCTTGTAGAGCATGTCGGCGCAGTAGGAAACCGGACTGAACCAGGACAGCACCCGCCCGTAGAGCGGAAGCGCAGGTATCGCTATGAAGATGCCGCTAATGAACATAAGTGGCAGGCGCACCACGTTCAAAACCATCATCACCTTGGGAGGGGTGTCGGCATTGACAGTGGAGATAAGCATCCCCATGGTGGCCATGCACAGGTTGCCGAGCAGCAGCGCTAGGACGAGCGCGCCGTAGTCGGCTATGTGGGAGCCGAAAAAGATCAGTCCGATGGCGAGCGGGAACAGGCATATGACCAGGCCGAACAGGGAAGCGCTCATCACCTTGCCGAGCACCGCGTCCACCATGGAGACGGGCGCGAAAAGCAGGCGCTCGAAGGTGCGGTTCATCTTCTCCCACGGGACGCTGAACGGTGCCACCGTGGTCGTGGAGAAGAAGAGGGTCAGGGCGATCAGCCCCGGGAAAAGGTTCACGGCCTTGACGTTGCGCCCTATCATGAAGGCGAAGAATATCGCGACCGGGAAGACCAACCCGAACATCAGCACTGCCGGCTGGAAGTAGTAGATCTTCATGTCCTTGCTGGAGATGGCCCAGGCTTTTCTCAAACCGTCCCACGCCATGGGCTTTCTCGCGGCCGCAGTGGTATCACTCATTGCTTGCCACATCCTCGCTCTTTGCGGTCAGCTTCACGAAGACATCCTCCAGCGAAGGGCCAAAGGTGTTCACGGAGATGGGCTTGAGACCGCGCTCTGACATGAACGGGTATATCGCCTCCAGCACGCACGGCGGGTCAGATGTTACCAGGTGGTACTTGTCGCCCAGCGGTCGCACGTCGCTTACGCAGGGCAGCCGCCAGAGGCCCTTCTCCTCTTCATCGCCCATCGCCCTGTCGAAGGAGATCTCGATGGCCTGCGCCTCGGTGGCCGCCTGTTTGAGCCGTTCGGGCGTATCAACAGCTATGAGGTCACCGCGATTTATAACCGCAATCCGGTGGCAGAGCTGGTTGGCTTCCTCCATGTTGTGTGTGGTTATGAAGACGGTCACCCCTTTTCGGTACAGGTCCTGGATGATGTCGCGGATGAGCCGCGAGCTCTCGACGTCAAGGCCTGATGTCGGCTCGTCCAGGAACACCACGCGCGGGTCGTGCATCAGTGACATGGCGATGGTCAGCCGGCGTCTCAATCCCAGGCTGAGCTCGACCGATTTCTTCTTGCGATGGTTCTCCAGGTCTAACAGCCGGACGAGCTCGTCCGCGCGCGCTGCGATGTTTTTCTTGCGCATTCCGTACAGCGCACCGGTGAACGTCAGGTTGGCGACCGTGGTCAGTTCGAAGAAGACGTTGGATGCCTCGGGAACTATGCCGACCACAGCCTTTATCGCCAGCGAGTCACGGACCGTGTCCATCCCCAGGATGGTGGCCTTTCCTTCGCTCGGGCGGGAAAGGTTCGTAAGCATGCGCATGGTCGTGGTCTTCCCGGCCCTGTTCGGGCCCAGGAAGCAGAAGATCTCTCCCGCCTCGACGTCGAAAGATATGTGATTCACGGCGAGGAACGAATCGAAGTACTTGGTGAGTTCGTTTACCTTGATTGAAGCATCCATCGATAGATTTCTATTCTCCAGTGTCGCCTCTGTTTGATTCGGGGAGCGGTATCAGGATCCCTTCTCCTCGAGCTTGTACTTTATCTGGCACCAACCGACAGGCTTGCCTTCCTTGTCCACCCCAACGAGAGTTGCCTTCTTGCCCAGCA